>WLWF01000022.1_pt1 | contig 137518 bp, 139 predicted proteins | sample 6718331 | NCBI WGS metagenome assembly WLWF01 (sample SAMN12718692, study PRJNA515312) | sponge metagenome | isolation source: marine sponge | host: Mycale hentscheli | place: New Zealand: South Island, Marlborough, Capsize Point | collected 2003-05-01 | reverse complement strand
GATGCCAGGATATTTTGTAGCGTGTGTACTGATTAAATTCTTGGCCTATGAGAGATTAGATGTTGTCTCTTTGTGAGTATGGCTAAGCTACGCCTGTTCATTTATGCCGCTACCGCATTCGCTGGAGTGGCTTGGCCTTGGTATTGCATCTACCAGTTTATTCAAGAAACGGAAGCTTTAGGCCTCACCGACCCCCTTGCAATTGTTGACCTGTTTTCTCAAGGCGTTTGGGCGAATGCTTCCGCCGGTTTCATCGCGGCCGACCTGACTCTCGTTCTGATAGCTGCCTTTGCATTCATGGTTGCTGAGGCGATGAGGCTTCAGATGAAATATTGGTATCTTTACTTTGTCGCTACTTTTGGAATTTCCTTCGCCTTTTCATTCGGACTCTTTATGTTTAATAGGGAGCGTAATTTAATGCGTTCGTCCCATGTATCAGGTTAGCCATCGGTGTTAATTTCCTCCCCTAGCTGGTTGTTTAGGCCTCTGCTCACGGAGGCAGGAAAGGTGCCTTGTCTCCGCTCTGTCGGGTCTGTTCTGAATTGCACTGTGCCTGCTGTCGTGCAGATCATCAGCGCGATGATGGTTGAAGACTCGTCTCTGCTTCGCCCATGATTCGCTCCAGAGCTGCGGTGGCATGGGCTCCAGGCGAGCCCTTGGATGTCACCGAGATCGATGTGGCCCCACCCCGCGCAGGCGAAGTGCTTCTGCGTGTGGTGGCGACAGGGGTTTGTCATACAGACGCCTACACGCTGTCTGGTTCAGATCCTGAAGGTCTATTCCCTGCGGTGCTGGGACATGAAGGTGGAGCCGTTGTTGAGGAGATCGGCGAAGGCGTGACCTCCGTGGCAGTAGGCGACCACGTGATCCCCTTGTACACGCCCGAATGTGGGCGTTGTCGTTTTTGTCTTTCCGGTAAGACGAATCTGTGTCAGGCGATCCGTTCAACCCAGGGAAAGGGGGTGATGCCCGATGGGAGCAGTCGTTTTTCACGTGATAATCAGATGATTCATCACTACATGGGGACGTCGACATTCTCCGAGTACACCGTTCTGCCGGAGATTGCCGTTGCCAAGATCAACCCTGATGCGCCTTTGGACAAGGTGTGCTTGCTTGGCTGTGGTGTGACCACGGGGATTGGTGCGGTCCACAACACGGCCAAGGTGGAACCTGGCAGCAGCGTGGCCGTTTTTGGTCTTGGTGGCATTGGCTTGGCGGTGATCATTGGTGCGGTTCAGGCTGGAGCCGAGCGGATTATTGGAATCGATCTCAATCCCGCAAAGTTCGCCATCGCCGAACAGCTTGGAGCCACCGAATGCATCAACCCCCGCGACCATGGGGCCCCCATCCAAGAGGTTTTGATTGAACGCACCGATGGTGGGGTCGACTACTCCTTTGAGTGCATTGGCAATGTGGATGTGATGCGTGCCGCACTGGAGTCATGCCATAAGGGCTGGGGTGAATCCACCATCATTGGTGTGGCGGGAGCTGGCCAGGAGATCAGCACCCGGCCGTTTCAACTGGTTACCGGCAGGGTGTGGCGCGGCTCTGCTTTTGGAGGGGTTCGTGGACGCAGCCAATTGCCCGGTTTTGTGGAGCGCTATCAAGCGGGGGAGATTCCTCTCGAGAGCTTCATCACCCACACCATGGAATTGAAGGACATCAACCGAGCTTTTGAGCTGATGCACGCGGGCGAAAGTATTCGCACGGTTGTGCACTTTTAGCGGAGCGTTGAAAAGGAATGGAATTGATCAGCAGCCAACGTTGTTTTAACGGCGAACAACGCCGCTACCGCTTGCAGTCTGCGCAGCTGAAGGGCAGCAGCACCGTGGGTGTGTTTTTGCCTCCGAGTGCTCTCAAAGCGAATGCGGCATCTGTGCCGGCATTGATTTGGCTGTCTGGACTCACCTGTAGCGATGAGAATTTCGTGCAGAAAGCCGGAGCCCAGAGGCGAGCTGCTGAACTAGGCCTGGCCTTGATCACTCCCGATACCAGCCCAAGGGGAGAGGATGTTCCCAGCGATCCCTCGGGTCAATGGGATTTTGGTGATGGCGCCGGTTTTTACGTTGATGCAGACCAAGAACCCTGGTCTGAGCATTACCGCATGCATAGCTATGTCCTGGAGGAACTTCCTTCACGGCTTTGCGCTGAATTGCCCCTTGATCGTCAGCGTCTAGGCCTATCCGGCCATTCGATGGGAGGCCATGGCGCCTTGGTTCTTGGTTTGCGGCATCCAGACTGCTTTCAATCCATATCAGCAGTCGCTCCGATTTGCCATCCCAGCCAATGCCCCTGGGGGCAAAAAGCGTTTGGTTATTTTTTTGGCACCACCCCTGAAGCACAAGCCCGATGGCGCCATTGGGATGCCGTCGCCTTGTTGGAGGATGGCTATCAGCGAAAGGATCAGCTTTTGGTTGACCTGGGCTCCGCTGATCCCTTCCTGCAAGAACAGTTACGTCCAGAGGATTTGAGGAGTGCCGCCGCTAACCACCACCAACCACTGGCGTTACTGATTCACGAGGGGTACGACCACAGCTATTTTTTCGTCGCAAGCGTGATTGATCGCCACCTGGATCATCATGGGCGAGCGCTTGGTTTATTGGGTTAAGGGAACAAATGATGATGAACAGATCACTTGATCACAAATGATCATTGAGGGATCGTGATGAAGATCCTTTTGAAAGAGATCCCCTAGAGCTTCACTGAGGTCTGATTTGATCAAAAACAGTAGCCGTACCGTCTTGGGCAATCGCAAGAACATCAAAGGCTTCTGGTGATACGCCGGCTGTTTCCATGCCAGGAGATCCCATGGGCATTCCAGGAGCTGCGAGTCCTCTGATATCAGGTCGTTCGTGCAACATTTTTTTGATGGATGCTGCTGGAACATGCCCTTCCACCACATAGCCATCCACAATGGCCGTGTGGCAAGACGCCAGCTCCTCGGTGATGCCATTGGCTTGTTTGAAGGCGTCCATCGCATTGATCACCTTGTCTTGGATTGGGAATCCTGCTGCTTCAACGTGTTCAGCCCATTTTGTGCAGCAACCACAACTTTCAGATCGATAAATGGCGATCTCGGGGAGGGGCGTCGCAGCCAATGGTGTCGCTAGGCCATCCCTCAGCTGAGCATCAGCAGGAAGTGGCAGGATGGTGAAAAATAGAGCCATCAAAAACCCTAAACAAATCCGTTCCATCTCTATCTGCTCAGCAACGTTCCAATGATAATAAGTGAAGGCTCTTCTATGATCCTCGCTCGCTGTTTTGAAGGCTATTTTTCACTCCTGAATATCCACATAAACGGAACACCCATCGCAATGGAACGTCAATTTGTTTTGAACATCAATGTGTTTTGAACATCAATGTCAGTATTGAACGCCTCGATGCGATCTGGATCTTAAGGAAGAAAAGGGCTTAAATCGTTGAGGGCAAGGCCTCTATAACGTCATCAAGGCGACTTCAGCGCATAATCCTGGCCCGAAGGCAAGGGCGACGCATGGTCCATGACAATCATCTTGACGCATATGGTCAAGCACAAACAAAATAGTGGCTGAAGACATGTTTCCATAGCGACTAAGAATATGTTTGGAATGAGCAAGTTGATCCTCTCTGAGAGTCAATGATTCAGCACATGCTTGAAGAATTCTTGGCCCCCCAGGGTGAATAGCCCAATGTTGAATGGCATTGAGATCGATGCCACGGACCTGCAGCCATTGGCTAAGCCATGGTTGCAAGGTCGTCGCAATCGCCTTTGGTACTTTTGGGGATAAGCCCATGGAAAAGCCATGATCTCCAATCTGCCAATGCATTAAATCGCGGGTTCCCGGAATCACCGTGGATCCAGATGCCTCTAGCAACAGTCCTGTTGAACTCGATCCCGGGGAGGTGGATTCAGCATGCGTCGCGACCAAAGCGGCGGCACCATCGGCAAATAACGTGTTGGCCACAACATGTTCAGGATTCCAGCCATATTGCAAATGAAGACTGCATAATTCCACGGCGCAAAGCAGAACCACCGCTTCGGGATCAGCTTTGACAAAGGCGTGGGCGACGCGTAAACCGTTGATTGCTGCATGACACCCCATGAACCCCACATGGGTCCGTTGGACATTGGGCGGAAGCTGAAGTTGATCAATGAGATCACAATCAACGCCGGGAGCATGAAATCCTGTACAGCTGATGGTGATCAGATGGGTGATTTGTTGAACAGAGATTGATGACTCATCCAGTGCCCGTTGGCATGCTTCGAGCGCCAATGAGGAGGCATGCAGTCGAAACGCCTCCATCCGTACGGCCGTGTTGGGGCTATCAACCCCATAAAACGGCAAGCGCTCATGGATTGTTTGCTGTGGATCGCCAGTTAATAAAACACTTCCCCTGGTTTCCACTTGTGATCGCCTTTGAATGCGGCGTACGAGCGAGGCTCGCTCGGGATGATCTGCGCTGACCCATTCAGACAGGGTTGTCGACTCTGTTTGATTGACGGATTGCGTAGGGACTGCAGTCCCGAGCCCGAGAACACTCAGTGGCATGGCTCACCTAAAGGCGTTGGCAGCTTGACCTCGTTCAGGTTGGAGATGATCTGTTCAGACAGTGAGGGCCAACGTCTGATCAGTTCAAATAACACGGTTGTGGGGGCGGGGCGTTTCAAGACGGTGGATAAGGCTCGGCAGACCGATTGCCGCCTGCCGATGTGCCATTGCAGAGCTTTTTTCCAGCGCGCTTCTAAATCGTCGCTCCAACCTTCCAGTCCTTCCAGAACGAATGGCGCTGCTGCTGCGCCTGCCGTTAAGGCCCAAGCCATCCCCTCACCGGTGAAGGGCTCGACATAACCTGCGGCATCGCCCATCACAAGAAAACGTTCTCCAGCTACCTCGTCTGAACTGCGGCTAAGCGCTGGAGTGAGTTGCCAGCGTTGACCTCGCTCCAGGGCCGCCGGTACTGGAAATCCAGCCTGTTTTAAAACATTCTGAGCGGCATCAACGGCTCCTTGTCCCTTGGAGAGGACTTGGCGATCAAAGGCTCCTGCAAGATTGAGCAATCCATCCTCCCGGCGCACTAAGCCCACATAGCCCTGGTCGCCAATCGCCATATGAATGGCTCCCGCGGGGTAGTGAGAGGACTCATCATCAACGACGCAGCCGGCACCATGTCTTGATTGCTTGCGAATCCTGCTTTGTCCTGCTTCGTTTTTGGGAAGGCAACGCTGGGACAGGCCAGCGGCCACAAGCACAACCCGTGCTTTGACAGAACGGCTCGTTCCACTGTGATGGTCTTTTAGGCGCACGCTCCTGTACCCAGGGCTTGCTGACTCAACTTGGGCTGTCATCTCGAAGCGTGCTGATGCTCCAGCGTTCATGGCTGCCTCGATGAGGGCTTGATCGAATCGTTCCCGCGAAAGCGCAAAGCCATCTGGTAGAGCCAATGATGTTTCACGTCCACGCAGTCCAAGTCTCAAGCTTTGCAGTGCTTGCCCGCCGCAATCCACAATCAAATTGTGCTGACCTCGCGAACTCAAAATGGCTTGAGCCTGATTGTTGAAACAGCATCCACAAACTTTCCAACGCGGGAACGCGCGTTGTTCAACGAGCAACACGCGCAACCCCCGTTGTGCACAATCCAAAGCAGCCAGACCTCCAGCAGGCCCACCACCAATAATCACAACATCCCACAGGGTTTGCATCTCAATCTCGTTCCCAGCTCAAGAGGTAACGCTCCGGCCACGAGCGTTTGATCTGCGCGTTCTCAAGACCTGCCCGCTTCGCGATGGCCATCATTTCATCGGGTTTCAGGGCGCCGCGTACAGACAGAAGGCCATCGGTATGAACCACCCAGGAGCGACTTAAAAGCCTGGTGCCTATCCAGGCCAATCCAAAACCAAGCCTGCTACGAATGAGGTCATCCACGAGGACGAGTTGTCGTGATCGCAGCGCCATCCCCTCTAAAAGACGGACCACATCAAGCTCATCTAAGTGATGTGCGAACAGCGTGCAATACACCACATCAAAGCTGCTTTGGTCTGTTGGTGTTGCCAAGGCATCAGCAGTAAAAACCGTGAGCGCTGCTTTTCGTGTCCTTGCATTGGTCCGAGCAATTTCAACAGCTTCAGGGTTGAGATCACAGGCATGAAGATCCAGTGCCAACCCCTTTTGCTTGGCCATCAGCGCGAGGTCGATGGCGGTATCACCCCCCCCACAGGCAAGTTCAAGAACGCGCAGTGGCTTTGTCAGCCGAGTCTTTGCAAGGGCCTCGATGGGGCGAAACAAACCGGCGGAACAGCGACTGATCGTATTAATTCGCCGCAAGCCCATCAATGCTTTTGCATGCTCCCCTGGGTCAAGGCCAGGTTGATCCATCACTTCCGGTTGACGATCGCGGTTGTTGAGCGCAGCACCCCAGATCATCAAATGAGCCCTGTTGTCTCAACACGCTAAGAAAAAATTTATCAAAGTCGGTGCTGTCCGTGATTCATGTGAATGCAACGGCTCGCAAATGCATCAGCGTGAAATGTTCGCATAAACACTTTGGCCGTCGCCTGGAAGGATGGACAGGTCTTGAGATTTTATTTTTCTGCCAATATTGACATCAAGTTCTCCATCCTCGTCTGAGCCATACAGCTCAAAGCTAAGTTTGAAACCTTGTACTGTTTGATAGTCGTAAAATGTGCAATTTCCTTTTTGATTGTTAACCCTGCCTTCTGTTGAGTATTTTGCTTCTCCTCTCTCCTTTAATAGATAGGAGATCCCTTCATGGTCAATAACGTTTGGTAGTGGCAAGCTCAACCGTAGTTGATCTTCAGGGACTGGAGTAAGCCAGCTCACTTCTAGCCAATCGTCCTCAACAACCACGAGCCATGCTGCATCATCATTATCTCGCAACAGATACTCAACCCATTCGAATTGATCCTGTTGATATCGGTATATGGTTTCAAGAATCCAATCACGCTCTTGATATTGAACAACATCTCCAATCTGAATATTGAATAACGTTCTTTCTGTTGGTTGCTTGCCTTTAAGCCTTGCATGACGACCTACGGACATCCGTTTAGATCGAAACTGCAACCATATAAAAAGGGCTGCAAAAAATCCTAAAATGAGAATAAAAAGCATTAGCGGATGGGGGCTGACCAGCGATCTCTACGTTGATAGTCAATCAGAATGGGCCGAGAGAGTCGATTCGCCTGCACGGAATCTTGATCAGACGGCCTGTAGTCCTTTGGGAATTGCAGCATTCGCTCAAGTTGAGCTCGATCAAACCAACGCGCTTCAAAAGGCACAGGCTGAAAAGTGAGAGGTTGTTTCTCCCGATGAGCGAGCACAAATCCCCATGGCCCAAAACTTGGCACCGTCACGCTGTAAGGATGGGTCTTCACCGGGAAGTGCTGAAGACTTTTTTCGATTGACGCCAGGACCAACGGCGTAAAGAAGGGAGTACTGGCCTGTGTGACGAACACTCCGTTGCTCCCCATTAAAGGAAGCAAACGGCTGTAGAAACCCACGCTGTAAAGCCGTGCCACCGCCGCAGTGTCGGGATCAGGAAAGTCGGCAATCACCACATCAAATGGCCCAGGCAGATCAGGCAGTAAACCGAACGCGTCGCCTACCTCAACATTCACTCTTGGATCGGCAAAGCTGTTCTGATTCAGGCGTTGAAGAGCTGGGTGTTCTTGAGCCAAGCTCAGCATTGCTTGATCGAGTTCGATCAGGTCGACCCTTTCCACGTTGGGCCAACGCAACACTTCTCTCAGGGCTAGTCCATCGCCGGCTCCGAGGAGAAGGACGCGTTTGGGGTTTGGGTGAGCAGCCATCGCTGGATGGACCAAGGCTTCGTGGTAGCGGTATTCATCACGACTTGAAAACTGAAGATTTCCATCTAAATAAAGACGCATATCCCCGCGTCGACGCGTTAGGACGATTCGCTGAAATCGACTTTGAGTTCTGCTAATGACGGGGTCTGAGTAGAGGCTATCTTCGATCCGATCTCCCAAAGGAATAGAGAAGAATCCACCTGCTGCAATCAAGGGAATGGAAAACAATGCTCCCCGTCGCCAGCGACGTAAATCGTCGAACGTCCAGCTAAGCCAGCATGCACATCCAATCGGTACCAAGGCCAGAGCCGCTGCGGTGGGAAGCAAACCAAGTGTTGGTAAGAGCAGCAATGGGAAGGACAAAGCCCCAAGCAATGACCCGAAATAATCAAGCGCTAGAACCCTGGCCAAGACTTGTCTGAGTTGCTGCTGTGTTTCCAGCAGTCGGGTGATCAGCGGAAGCTCCATTCCCCCCAAGATGCCCACCAAAATGGTGAGGACAACCACGGCTAACCAAAGAGGACCATCAACGGCGAAGAGTTGAAACAAGGCCAATGGTCCCAAAAGACACAAAGGGCAAAGACTCAGTTCAACGAGAAACAAACAGCGCAGTAATGCAGCCCGTGGTGTTGAAGACACCGCTAAAAACTCTGTTAACCAGGCTCCAAGGCCCATCGCCGCAAGAAACGTGCCCACAACCACACCCGTCGCCAAAGTGGCGTTACCAGCTAGGTAGCTGGCTTGGGTTACAAGCAAGAGCTCAAGGATCAGTCCGGCTGCAGATGAAAGCATCGCCGTCACCAACAACACGCGTACCTGGCTTGGTGCGATGGAACGATTCACTTCACACCGGATGGTCCACGTCCTTGAAATCCACCCCAATCTTGTCGTGAATTGGTCCGCCAGAGACCGCCACTGCTGTAACCCCGGTACACCACACCACCCGCTGATGATGGTTGGCTGTTTGGTGATCCGTTACTCCCTAAGCGGTAAACCGCCGGACGGTTGATCGCAGCATTCGTTCCCATCATCATCGCCGAAATGGCTAGGAACAAAAGAAGAGGACGATGCATCAATCGATCCTCCTAATATTGAGTGGCCGCATAGAAACAATCCGATCGCGTAAGTCGAAATCAATCCATTCCTGCTCTAAGTATTCAGTTCGCTCCGGTATCGACATGCGGAATCTAAGACTTCTGCGTTTGGGGTTATAAAAGAACAATCGTTTATTAAATTTCCAGTAGGGTGGGTCATCTTCATCGCTTGCTGATTTCTTCATAAGACAAACATTGATATCCTCTCTCCTAACGACTAATCCATTGCCATCAATGATCTCAAGACTGAGATTCAACCGCTCACGTCCAGGGGTCTTGGACGGTGAATTCATTTCAGAAATCAGTTCATAACGCCCAATCATTTTGATCATGATGACACCTTTCTCGTAATCCATTCGAGTGCCACTGGATGCTTCGAGTAGATCATCGATTCGACCACCAAAGCGTCGACGCCCTTGGCAGTAAATGCTATTCAAAAACATTATAACAATCCCTAAACTAATCCAAAATGTCCAAACTGTAAGACCGCTATCGATGTAACGATCTTTTATCTCGAGACGCAAGGGGAGTTGCGCTTGGAGGGATTGACCAGCTTGATCTTCGAGGCCGTCGACGGCAAAACGAAGCCGGTACTGACCTGTTTGATTGGGCTTGATAAGGACCTTGTAATAACTATCTGATTCGTCGTAAATACCCGATTCCCCGTCCTCCTGCCACGTTCCTCTTTCTCTCCAGCCTTCCTTGTCGAAAGCTAAAACAACTTGGTCAGATGCATTTAATAATTCAGTGGAGAGCGAGACTGCAGCATTGACAGGCAGGCCCACATAGGCATAGAGGCGAGTGGCACCAATGGCATCGGCATCCAGCCTAAAAGGCTCACTCAGCCTCACATCTCCAGTGCTTGGCAAGGTCAGCTCCTGGTTCAGGAGCTGACGACTGGGAAGCGATGGGGAGAATCCTGGCCACAGAGGTATCAACAGACTCAGAAGTGGCCAAAGCAACAGAGGTTGCTGTCGGATGGGTTGAAAAAGTTTGTGCAGGCCCGATGGCTGAGCCATAAGTACAGGGGCAGACAACACATTCAGTAGAGTAAGCGGTGACGATGCCGTTGTTTGGATGTCTCAGCTGGTCACCCAAGTGATGCTCACCATTGGGTGGAGTTTCATCAGTGTGCTTCTGATCCTTGGAGCCACCTGGCTATTTGATCGACTCACCCCGATTGACTATCGAGCTGAAATCCGCAAAGGCAATGTGGCGGCAGGCCTGGTCGTTTCCGCTGTCATTCTTTCCATCACTGCAGTTGTTGTGACAGTTGTTCTTACATAATTGATGCTGCCTATAGGCAGTTAAATTCGCATTTAATCTCTACCACAAATCACAAGAGCTAGCGATAAGCTTGCTGTCTAATAACCAAGCCTGCGTCAACCGAAAACTCTCAGCTTGGGAGGGGGCTTGCAGTGTTTCTGGTTGAATCTCATCATTAATTAGTTCTTTTGATTGCTTGTTTTAATAAGACAGCCTTCAATCTTTTGGTGGTGAGCTGTTTCTCCAGGTTTCTGGAGTCAGCTTTGGTTAGATCGATAGCCGATCCATGAGTCCATCAGCCCCTATCAACTTTGATCTCGCAAGCACAACTGCCGAGCACCGGTGCTGTAACCGGAGTTTTAGAGGCACTCGCATTTTTCCGTGATCCCTCTTTTGCTCAACGTCGCTTTGAGACCCATGGTGATCTCTTCGAGACGTCTCTCCTCGGTCAGCGCATTGTGTTCATCCAAGGGGATGAGGCCATCGCTGACTTGTTGGCACAAGGAGATTGTCTTGAGGGGTGGTGGCCCAAGAGTGTTCGTTTGTTGCTGGGCAGCCGCTCCTTGGCCAATCGCAATGGTGCTGGGCACAAGGCTCGTCGGCGCGTGGTTGGTCAATTGTTTTCCAGTGCAGCGCTCCGGCGCTATGCACCAGAGATTGAAGCTCTCGTACAGGAACTCGTTGCAGAATTGCTGGATAGCCAATCTGCTCTCCCACTCGCCCCGCGTATGCGTCGCTTTGCGTTCAGCGTGATCGCAAACGTCGTCTTGGGTCTCGATAATCAAGACAAAGACGAATTATTTGCTGATTTCGAGATTTGGACGAAGGCTTTGTTTTCGATCCCGATCTCGATACCGGCTTCCCCTTTCGCTAAAGCAATGCAGGCACGCTCACGCTTGCTTACACGCTTGAAACTGGTGCTCGTCAATCACACCTCGTTGCGAGGTGGCTTAGATCTGATCCGAGGTGGGGTGGATGAAGCCGGGATTCCACTCAACGATGACGATCTCGCTGAGCAACTCTTGCTTCTACTTTTTGCAGGTTATGAAACAACGGCATCGTCCTTAAGTTGTCTTTTTCGTGCATTGTTGACAAATCCAACGGTGCACGACTGGCTGTTGTCAGAGTTGGATCATCCGTCTTCTGAAGACCCTGAGGATCTTTCCCACCCTCGCTTGGATGCCACCGTGTTGGAGGTGATGCGCCTAACCCCTCCGGTGGGAGGGTTCTTTCGGCGAACCAAGGGTCCGGTCATGCTCGCTGGAATTGAAGTTCCGGACAATCGGGTGATTCAAGTGGTTTTGACGGCATCCACAACTGGCGATGATCCTGACCTATCTGCTTTTCGTCCCCAACGGCATTTGGATCGATCGTTCCAGCAAACCTTGATGCCCTTCGGGGGTGGGGAAAGGGTATGCCTGGGAAAAGCTCTCGCGGATCTTGAAATTCGCTTGATGGCTGTTGGATTGTTGAAGAAGATCGAGTTAAAACTTGAACCCAATCAGGATTTGTCATTGCAACAAATTCCCAGCCCCACTCCACGTGGTGGTCTTGTTGTAACTTCACGGCGAAGATAATGATATCCCGTTTCTCATTCATTTAATTCAGGCCTTCTGGCGCTACGTCTGAAAATGATTGAGTGTTGAGAAAGATATGTTCTATCAACGATATACCGAGAAATGATCAAACATTGCCCTGAATTCTCAGCCTCAAAGAGTTGGAAACTCAGCTTTCAAGGCCTGTATGAACCATGCTCTGATGCTGCCCACAGCGAGTCTTGTGCGCCGCTAAGCCCCTTTGAACGCCGGCCATGGCGGCATGAATCGTCGAGACGGTATCGACCGACTCACGGTTGATGGGTAAAGAGTTGTAAAAAGGTGTTGACTCGTTGTTGTCCTGATGTCCACCTACTCAGTCATTGGCTGTGGCTACGTCGGTAGCTTCGTGGCGGCAAGCATGAAAAACCAGGGTCACTACGTCGTTGGTACAACGCGAACGCCACAACGGTTTGCTGAGCTACGCAACGTGGTCAATGAACCAATAGCTCTTGACCTTGCTCAACAAGATTGCGACTTTTCATTCCTTGAGGACCAGGAGGGTGTTCTGATTAGCGTGGCACCTACGCAAAATGGCGAAGGATATCAATCCGTGTTTTCGAACGGCATTCGTAATCTTGCCCGAGCCATCCGTTGTCGTCAGTCCACGCGGCCACTTCATGTGACTTACATCAGCTCTGCGGGTGTTTACGGAGACCACCAGGGCCAGAGGGTGACAGAAGATTCAACTGTCGACGGTTTGAATCCTGTGAATGCCATGTTGGTAGAAGCAGAAAATGTTCTGCTCACCATTGACCGGCCTGACACGAAGATTTGCGTCCTCCGGCTGGGCGGCATCTATGGTCCAGGACGAGACATGGTTGCCATGATCAAGCAGGCAGCTGGAGAACAGATTCCTAAGAACGGAAGTGATATTCCTGCATGGAGTGGGATTTTTGATATTACCAATGGTGTGAGCTTCGCTTTTAGCAAGCAGCTTGTCGGCATTTACAATTTGGTCGATGACATGCAGCTCAGTCGACGTGAACTGTCCAATGAGATCTGTGATATTGATGGATTGCCTCCGGTGATTTGGGCCAATGAAAATATGCCTGGAGCACGAGCAATGAATGCCAAAGTCGCGAATGAAAAAATTAAATCAGAGGGATTTCTGCTCAGTTCACCTTCGATGCTTCTGCCAACACCCGTCTAAATGACGCTTTTATGTTGCAGGTTGTCAAATAATTAACTGCTGAATTCTTACCTTAATCTTGTTTGAGAATGCTATTTTTTTGAATTACTGTATGTTATTCAATTAAAAACGACAGCATCGCTATATCAGTGTTGGGACGATTCTCGTTCCATTACTTTTATGCATATCGTCGTCGAGCAGCCATCCTGCCGCTCATCAGCTATGGCTAGTCCTTCTAACCAAAAAAAAGAACCCCCCACAGCTGTGAAGAGCTCAACGCATTTCCTGATCAAAGAATATGAAGAATAAAGGCTTTCGGCAAGGGGGATCAGTAATTACATGCTCGCTCATCATCGCGGCTTATCAATTCACCAGGGAAGTTCTTGCCCATTGGAATGCCAAAACGTGCCGCTGGTCTCTAGTTGAAGCGCATCAATCCGTGCCAATAAGCCTCGGACTGCCACCTCTGGGCTGATTCCGTTGGGGTTGTAGTTGATCATGCGAGTGCTGACCAGCCCTGGATGGAGGATGGCCACCGAGATGCCCCTTGCTTTCAAATCGATGGATAGTGATCGGCCCGCCATGTTCAGTGCCACTTTGGACATCCGATAGCCATAGGACCCACCTGAGCTGTTGTCGTCGATGGATCCCATCCGACTGGTAATCAGGGCCAGCTTTGCTCCTGAGGGCATCTGTCCCACCAAGGATTGTGCCAAGACCAACGGAGCTAAAGCATTCACTTCGAATTGACGTTTGACACCTTCAATATCGAGATCCTCGAGACCCATCGATTGCAGGGTCCCAGCATTGAGGATGACTCCATCCAACGGTCGACCATTCAGATTCGCAAGCAACCCAGCAATGGAGGCTTCACTGGTGAGTTCGATGCCTGACTGAATCTCCACACCCATCGTCTCAAGCTCCTGAGAGGCTTGGCGGCAGACAGCAATCACCTGGTCATGACGAGCCTGCAACTGACGGCAGAATTCGAGTCCGATTCCCCTGTTCGCTCCTGTTACAAGAAAGGTGGCCAAAGGACCCTCTGAGTCAGAGATCAGTTTGATCCAGAATCAGGAGGGAGGGATCACTGGCATTGATTTCCAGTGATGCCAATCAAAATGCCACCATTCAGTAGCAAACGAACGAAATCCTCGTCGTTCCATCGCCTTGCGCAATCGTTGAGCATTGGCGGCTCGGTCTGCGAGAACTCCATCAGCATTGACATGGGCGGACTTGGAGAAATCGTCGTAATCCGTGGGCATGCGCAAGGGCTTCCCCCGCTGATTAACCAGAGTCACATCCACTGAGGCACCTCGGGTATGTCGGCCTGCATTCACTGAAGGGTCCGAAACATAGCGAGGATCTTGAATCTCATCCCACATCAACTGCTGCACAGCGAGAGGGCGATGAGCATCCCAAACCTTCAATCCAAGCCCTTCCTTGGAGAGATCTTGCTGGACTTTCTGCAAGGCCAGGGCCACTGGACAGCGCAGCTGAGGATCAACCTTGGAATAAAGGGTACGTCCTAAAAAATTGTTTGAACTGGCGTAGCGAATTTCAAACAAGGGCCTGGGTGAAATTCTATTGAGGGATACGAGCTCTAGACCGCTGCATTGAAGTGGCACCTCGGCACGACTAGGGAATGGATAAAACGGAAGACTGAGGAAGAGACCAATGAATAATCTCTGAAAAACCTGGGCAGGCTTTATTGATTCACTGCTACTAGAAAAGATAAAACCGAAATAAGACATCGTGGTTCAAGTGATGTGTGTTGATTGGAAGTTCCACATTGCCTCGGCCTCTTGCCACAACTCCCAAGAGTGCCGTGAGCCACCCACCAAAACGACTTGGCCAGCAAAACCGGCTGGAGAAGGTTGATAGAGATCGGTTAAATCCTGAACAGACTCACCATCTCTTGTAAGGATCTCGGTGACTCGCTTTCCCATCCGCTTGGAAAGATCCTGCTGGAACTCATCAAGAGTCATGGGAGTCTTTGATCATGAGGAACTAAAAGAATGGAGTCTTGCGAAAGGCAATGTAGCGGCATGTGATCGTCTGCGTCTGGATCGATACAGCTTTTCAGGTGTTGGGTGACGCAGTACAGGGTAATGATTGCGCTAAAACAGTGGTAAGAGCTGTATCCACACTGAGAGTTCTCGTCCCAAGATGGATAGGTTGAGCAGTTTGTGAAACGGCTAATTCAATCTCAAATGGTACAAAACCACCTTCAGGTCCGATCATGACGACAGCAGGTTTTGAAGAGAGTGCAAAGGCTGCTTCCTTTGCATTGATGTCTGTAATCCAACAGTTACGTGATCCGCAAACTGATAACAATTGATCTTCTATAAAGGGACGAAAACGCTTATGTAAGTGCACATTGGTGATGATTGTATCCTTCGATCGCTCCATTCCAGCGAGAAGCGCATCATGAATTTTATCTGGCTTCAATAAAGGACTTTGCCAATAACTTTTTTCGACTCTTGCACTATTAATCAAATGAAGGTTATTGACACCATATTCAGCAACTGTCCGAAAAATTCGGCGCAGCATCTTTGGTCGTGGTAATGCAAGAATAATATCAAATGTATGTCTTGGAGGTGACGGCTCTGTAAGACTGACGCGCAGAACGACTGCCTCTGGATGCATGGATACAACAATTCCATTCCCGCATTGACCCCCCAGTATTCCAACGTGTAATGATTGACCAATCGTTGGTTTTAAGATCTTTAATATATGAGTGAGGCGATAGTCGCGAATGATAACTTCATTTGAATCACCAATAAAGTCTTGATGATTGAGATGAATAATATTCATAAGGAGTCAAGAGCTGAATGGATTCTTGGCAACTCTGAACTAGCTAATCATAATCGCGTAAGCCCGAAGCAGCCTCAAGAGAAAGCTGCGCTGCAGGGAAGCTCAGAATGAAATTTGGAAATTGACAACGACCACAATGAGACGTTCCAAAATCACCCTATGGTGATCCAAGCGATATGGCAGTGCCAGGCGTGAGTTGTTGTGACAGCTAATGGGGTTTGATCCACGGCGATGGTCATCAGCGGCTGAGCCGCATCGACGTCAGACCGTTACCAGCAATGTCGATGCACTTTTGGCTGAAAATGACAGTCTGCGCAGGGAGGTGCTGCAACTGAAAAGGCAGCTTGATCAGTTGCGTCAGCGTCAGTGGAGACAACCCCAATCCAGACAACAGCAGTCACACCACTACCAGCGCACGCAAGAGGGCAGGCATGAGCAGGTAGAGAATCCTCCATCTGTTACCTCTGATCAAGTTGAGCATTGGGGAGAATCCCTTTCAAAACAACAGGGATGGAGTGCTCTTCGCCTGAGTGAACTTGAAAATCTGATCGATCTTTTAAATCGTTCAAGTTTTCACCCTCAGCTCAGTCTGCATCAACGATTGGACCGGTTGATGCCTGGTCTGGGAACAGATTTGTTTGCTGCCATACGTAAGCCACTTACAAAAAAACGCTGTGCAGTGCTTGCCACGTTTGCGCTGTATGGCATCAGAGCCCGTGAGTGGCTGGAAGAAGAGCCACAAAGGGTGGTCTTAGAATTAAAAAATAGACAGTCAAGCTCTCGCAAAAATCGACGCACAAGGACAGATCAGAGGGCTTCTGATCGGCATGCTGAATCCAACGGGAGAAACGAGGCATCGTCGTGTCGCTCTATCAGCGATGCACTCGAAGTATTAGGCCTTAAGCGGGGCGCCTCGCAGGACCAGATAAAACAAACGTACCGTAAATTAGTTAAACAACATCACCCAGATTTAGGTGGATCCGTTGAGGCATTTCGTAGAGTCAATGAAGCCTATCAGCTCCTTATAGTAAACACTTAAGCAAAGCCAAGATCCCAAGCTTTTAGTGTGTTAATTGTTGGTGGCGAACATCAATTAACTGGGAATCTGATCCATAGTTTGCACTGATTGTTTTCATTTGAAAATCGGATTCAAGCCACAATGCACTGATCGTGAAGGCTTGATGAGCAGGAACTTTGCCTGGGCAACGTAAAACAATATTATCTGGAAAAAAATATTCGTTAACTTCGGCCGAATGGTTTAGATAAAATGAATCATGGAAAAAAGATCGGCTCAAATTTAAATCGACCACATGGCTGATTCCTTGCCAATTGGCTTCTACATTCCATTTTGGGACCAATTGAATAGAGTCACACCAGGGAGAAGCACCAAAATCGCTTCGATGTTCACGAATACAAGCAACCCTTTGCAGTTCTCCACTGGTGTCGTAGAGCATACCGACACTGAGTCGTAGATTTTTGCTTGCAAGAAACAGTTCAATGGGAAAATATTGTTCTGCTTCACACCGAGGAACGAGCCACGCTGCACTTCCATTTGCAAAGGCTAAACCCCTCATGTAGTCACTAGCAGGATGCATAAAGCCATCATCCCTGCAATGATCCTGAATATTATAATTCCATCTCTTCTCTACAATTTGCTCGTCATGATAACAGTATTGATTGTTTTGATGAATGATACTTCTGTCGGTATTCGATACAAAATTTCGCGTGCTTAAAAAATTCTCCGATACCTCACCGAGCGGGTTATAACGCACCCATTGCCCATCCCAAGATCCCAGGTGAAAATTCCAAAAGGCATCCCAATTTTGATGAGCAGCTGTTCGTACTCGATCAATCATTTGTTGATATCAATGAAGAACCAATCAATAATTCTAGAAATAAAAAGATAAGCATACGAGTGACCATCCTTTGAGTGAAGCTGGGCCATCCAGCGCCAGGAATCATGAACAGAGACCAAAATCGACCAATATGTCCATTATGAGCAAGCAGCTTCCTTAAATCGATGATTTGGACCTATTCCTTTTGTCTCGTAGCCGGTGGCATTTTGATTGCCCTGTCTCTTGATAACGATGGTGACGGGTTCGATGGCGACGGTTTAGGTGGAAACCTAAGCCTGTTGTTCAGCACTCCATTTTGGTCATTTGGTCTTTGCGGCTTTGGATTATGCGGATTGCTGATGTCGATCCTCAGGCCAGTCGACAATGGGCTGGCGCCTTTGCTGGTGGCTACGGCCATGGGCGTTGGGATGGGATGGGGCGCATCCAATATTTTGCGCTTGATGAGCCGCCGAGAAGCTGACACCCTGATCCGCAATGACGACCTCATTGGTCAACAAGGTCTGGTGACATTGACTGTTGACACCAAGGAACGGGGCTTCGTCGAATTGCGGGTGCGCGGAAGTTTGATTCGACGGCCAGCCCTTAGCAATGCAGGCACACTGGAAGAAGGCACCTGCGTTGTGGTCGTCGCAAGCGACGAGCACACTGTGCGCGTTGATCGCCTGTGAGGGTTGTGGGCAATTTCAAAATTCAGAGCTAAGCCAAGGTCAGCGATCTAAGGCCCATGTCTATACGACTGCTCCGCGAGCAGCCCGCACCATCGCTTGGTTTTCTTTCCAGAGATCAAAACAACACCATCGCAGGCGGGGTGGGCGTCGTTGTCGTCAGTCTTGTGGGGTTAACGCTTCTCAGCCGATGGATGATTCGGATCTGTCGCCCGAATGAAATGTTGGTGGTAACAGGATCACGCTCGAATCAAGGAAGTCAGGGTTTAAAGGGATACCGCGTCGTGGCCAATGGCGGCTGGACTTTTGTGAAACCAGTGCTCGAGACAGCAAGGCGTATGGATGTGACGCTACTACCCGTCTTAGTAGAGGTTAAAAATGCGTATTCAAATGGAGGGACACCGCTCAATATTCAAGCGATTGCGAATGTGAAGGTGAGCACTGATCCAGATGTACGAAATAATGCAATTGAACGGTTTTTAGGTCGTGATCCTCGTGAAATCATTCAAGTAGCACAAGAAAATCTAGAAGGAAATCTGCGAAGTGTTCTTGCCCAGCTCACTCCGGAGGAAGTCAATGAAGACCGTCTTCGGTTCGCTGAGCAAATAGCCAAGGATGTGGGAGATGATTTAAGGCGTCTGGGACTTCAACTAGATACGTTAAAGATTCAAAGTGTTTCTGATGACGTTGATTATCTCAATTCAATCAGTCGACGAAGGGTGGCTCAGATCGTTCGTGACGCAGAAATAGCTGAAGCTGAGGCGATCGGGCAAGCCGAACGCATCGAAGCGGAAATGGAGGAGAAAGCAGAGGTGGTGAGTACCGACGCACAAACCGTTGTGCTTGAAAAAGATAATGGAGTGCGGACCAAAGTGGCTCTAATGGAAAAGAAGGCCCGATCTGAGGAGCAACGCACAGAAGCAGCAGAGTTGGAAGCAAGGGCGATAGCCGAACAGAAATTGCAAAAGGTACGAGCTGATCTTGAGCGCTTGCGGTTACAAGCTGAAAAAGTACTTCCAGCTCAAGCCAACCAAAAAGCAAAGGAGCTGAGAGCTCGAGGAATGGCTGCTGCAACCGCTGAAGATGTGAAAGCAAGCGCCCTCGTGAATGACTTGCTGACAGAGGTATGGGAAGAAGCCGGCAGCACTGCTGAACTTGTCTTTTTGCTGCAGCAAATTGAGATGGTTCTGGACCATGCAACGCGTCTACCAGGACGGCTTCATTTGAAGAGAATTACAACGTTGGATGGAAATGACGCATCCAGTCTTGCAAGCCTTGTAGCGCTTAATCACGTTGTCGTACGTCAGTTCTTTGATCAAGTCAAAGAAATCTTCGGCATTGATCTCATCGACACTCTTTCCAACAGAGGTAATCAGTAATGTTTGTTTCTATTCTTCTAACAGGAGGAGCGGGCTTATTGGCCTTCGTTCTGCTCCTTAAAAAGTTGTACTACATCTGTCAACCGAGTGAAGCTTTGATTTTTGCTGGTCTTAAACGGACCACTGGAGCAGGGCAAACAGTAGGTTACCGAACGGTTCGTGGTGGAAGTGCCTTACGAATTCCATTGCTTGAAGAAGTCATGCGATTGGATTTGAGCAATATGATTATCGACCTACAAGTTGAGAATGCATATTCACGTGGAGGTATTCCTTTAAATGTTTCTGGCGTTGCAAACATAAAGATCTCAGGGGATGAACCTGGAATCCATAATGCTATTGAACGTTTAATTGGAAAATCTCAGGAAGAGATCCGTCACATAGCAAAAGAAACACTTGAAGGTAATTTAAGGGGAGTTATGGCTAGTTTGACACCAGAACAATTAAATGAAGATAAGGTGACGTTTGCGCGAACGCTTCTAGAAGAAGCTGAAGATGATCTTCAAAAATTGGGCTTAGTCCTCGATACACTGCAGATACAAAATATATCAGATGATGTTTTATATTTAGATTCAATTGGTAGAAAGCAGCTCGTTGAATTAAAACGTGACTCACGAATTGCTGAAGCTGAGGCCAAATCACAATCAGCAGTCAAGCGTGCCGAGAATGAACGGATCACGGCTTTACGCCGTCTCGATAAAGACCTCGCTGTTGCAACGGCAAATGCCAATAAAAGGGTACAAGATGCCCTAACAAGACGAGAGGCATTGGTTGCCGAGGAAGAAGCACGGATTGGAGCAGAGTTGGCTAGAGCGGAAGCAGAACTCCCAGTACAAGAACAACGGATCAAACAAGTGATCCAACAACTTGAAGCAGATGTGATTGCACCTGCAGAGTCAGAATGTCAAACAATGATGGCGGAAGCAAAGGGAGAAGCAGCAACGATTATTGAGCAAGGGCGCTCACAGGCAGAGGGATTAAGAGATCTTGTTGAGTCCCTCAAGCGTTCTGGAGATGATGCCAAGAGGTTATTTCTACTCCAAAAGCTTGAACCACTTCTGACAATGTTGAGTGATACTGTACAACCGATAGAAGTAGAAGAGGTGAATCTGATTGGTGAACGTCAGGGGCAAACGAATCTTTCTATTGCTACTCTATTAAAACAGCTCCAGGCGAGCACAGGTTTTCGCTTACCAGATTCATTAACTCAACAAGAGACTGATCAAACAATTGAATAAAAGAATTGAAAACAACAAATTATGATTTTCTATTTAATTTTTCCCATGCATCGCTATGCCGAAAAGCTGGCCAAGCTACAAAGTAATAGATAAATAGAGGAAACAGTGAATATTCAGGATGCACGTATGAACCATATAGCAACCAATACCCACCTACGGCAATAGGAAGAGCAATGAGTCTTGGACCATTTCCATAATCATCCTCTGCCCAACGTGCACTTAATGCTTTTCCAACAATCCAAGGAGACAATACAAGTAAAAACGTCCAATGAAGTATTAAACGGTAGAAATTAAAAAAAGGCTTGAAAAATGATGAGGCAATGACAAATACAATTAAGTACGGAAAGATCACAGGATGAATGTGGCGTTACAGCCATAATAACCCGAGAAAGCTCTTATAACAAACAATAAAAACAACAAGAAGCCATCAAGTATACAAACCTGATGTGTGAATAATCTAACATTTGAACATAATTAGATGATGTGTCTTATAATTGTAGTTAGAACTTAACTGAATTAGTCAAATCGCCCCCTGTCGTAGATTTTGACTTTAAGTCAGCATCCACGACTACGAGAAGATTTACCTCTTTAGTTTAGTCCAACCATTTTCAGACATTTTCTCTCAATCATTTTTGCAGCTACTATCATGTCAGGTTCATGGAAAGATATTGAACAGCACTGGATCAAACTTCGTGATCAGTCATCATTTGATTTGAATGTTCCATGTGTCGCCATCAATAAAGATGGTGATTTGTATGAAACTACACTTTGGGGGTTGACCAATCATATAGATATTCCTTTAATGCTATCGAAACAATTGTTGTTTAATTATATGGAACTTGTCATTACGCGAGGAGAAGAAGCAGCAAGGAGTGAAATGCAGCAGCTTAGCGCTATTGACGTGCTTACTTTTTTTGATGAGCTTCAAAAGTTTAATAATCGTTCTCATTCTGAGAAATTTTGTACTGTTAATGATGTTATCAAGGCAATAGACATCGCCCAGGCTGGTTATAATCAAAATCCACGTAAGATGCTAATTGTCCAATTGGGTGAATTAAGAGCTGATTTGCTACTGGCGTCACCTCCTTCCAATGATGGCAGAAACTGAAAAACTAAAAAAGAGACTTTAATCATACAGCTATTGAGTGTTATCAATCATAAGATATAATTCAAGGAGATAATTTCGGACAATATACTGCAAAGATTGAAACAAACCATGCATGCCTTAAATGGAACCTGACGTATTTGGATATATAGCGGCAACGCTAACAACAGTTAGCTTCTTCCCTCAAGCTCTCAAGACCCTTAAAAGTAGGGATACTCGCGCCATTTCATTACGCATGTACCTGCTGTTTACGGCAGGAGTGGCTTTCTGGTCACTTTATGGTTGGATGGTGAACGATGGACCTGTACTCATTGCCAACCTGATCACGTTAGTACCAGCAGTCATTGTTCTAGGTCTTAAACTTTCAAGCTTTAGAAAATAACCATCAAGCAGCCAAAATCTATGATAGTCAAAAGGTAGTATTGATTATAAAAATACAAAAAAATAAATAGTCTTACGAAATTAATCTTGAAATAATAATAGCAAAACTTTAACTATAAACAGGAGAAGCTACCAGATCAGATGATATATCTGATGTTTCGTATGAAGTGAAATAGAAGGACCATGCACTGATTAAGGTATGAAATGTCTCAAGAGCTCGATGCTGCTCATCAGATCCCGGTTTGGTGTATTTAAAGTCCATAAAAAGCTTGTCAGCAAAGGCTTGCTGCTTTTTACAGAGTTTGTCAATGGTCATGGCTGCTGACTCAAATAGAAGCGAAGGGTGGAATTGAAGTCATTGGAGCATCGTTGCCACGACCGATAGGTTGTGAATCAGAGTACTCGCAAGGAACGTTACGGAGTGTAAAGATTCTACAAGAAGGTCATCGCCTCTGTGATCAAGAGTTCTTGATTGACTTGTTCACGATGTTTGCAATTGGTCACTCATCGTTGAATCTATCTATGCAGGCATCAACTGACGCTTGCATCGATACTGTCGACTCTTGGTTTTTTTCAGAGTTCAACGAATAAATCCAGACAACTAGTACCTATAAACCTTTCCATAGCCAATATTAAGCATAATTTGTTTTAGCATAAGTGAATGAGCAAAGGTTTATTCAGTGAGATAAGCCTTGATTTATTTCCGCTAAATGATTCGGGTGGTGGTAGGTTATTGTTATAATCAGTCCGTAAGCAGTTGCCTAATGCTTGTTTAATTCCTGGATTTGAATTCTTTTGCGTATGAAAAGGAACTGGTCAGATATTGAACCGTCTTGGCTATGTCTGTGTCGAATGGATTCATTTGATATGTCAGTACCGTGCGTTGTGATTGATTCGCACTGTGAACTGAAAGAATCCACTGTCTCTGGTCTTTCAACGCATCTAAAGGTGTCTGCTGCTATGTCAGCACCATTAGTTAAAAAGTACATTATGCTATCTAGCCGGATTGGCTCCAACAAAGCGATGGAGACGATGTTGGCAGATCTGGATACTGATGTTGAAGAATTCAGTTTGTTATGGTCAGAAGCAAAAAGAGATGTGGAGCAGGGAGCAATCGCATCAATGGATGATTTAGTCGCTGCGATTGCTACAGCTAAAAAGGGGTTTCAAGAATCCCCTCGCAGGATTCTGGTCGTACAGATCAACAAGCATGATTGTGATCTTCTGCTTGTTGGACAGCCTAATGATGAAAACCGTTGGTTATAGGAATATCCCCACCGCTCGTGATTAGTATATTTAGCAGATTATTCCTTTGCCTTTGTTCGCAAAAAAGTGCGTGAAAGCAATTTAAACCTACACGCAAGAGCCATTGGTTTTCATCACATAGATCTAATTAACTAAAAAGTTGCTTTGTGTTGTCTGTATAACTAATTAAACGAACCACAGCTTTTGTTCTTAATAGCGCAAGGTAATAATTACTTGGAATACTTGTCGCACAAAAGAGAGTCAATTGATTCCTTATTATTGCCGATGCTATAAGAAAGATTCTTTAGGTCTGAATCAGTAAGATCATTAACTGAGTCAATGATGTTCTCCCAAGTTGATTGTTCTGTCGAATCCATAGCAGGCAAACAGGCAACAGATTGATCAGTCGAGGAAGTAGCTTCTCCTTGTGCATTTATACTTTGTGATTGATATTGAACAATGGTTATCTTGGGCATTGAGGATATTTGATCACGCTCCGCGGTTTTTTCTGTGATTGCTTTTTGATATTCGTCATTACACATTTTTTTGTTAGGGAAATCTCTGACACATTCCTCTAATCCTTTTTGGAGTCTCACCAGCCATTCATCATAGGCTTTAACAGCGTTATCTTTGTTGAATAGTGATGTCGTCACCGATTCGTTGTTAACGGTTGTAGTCACACCATCATCAGATGTGAATTTGATCTCTTTGCTGCTACAAGCGGATAAAGCAAGGATACTTGTCAAAATAAGTGTAGCTGAACCGATACGCTTAATCATTTGGATTCCATATGCTTTTAATACTGTACTAGAGAACTTATATCATGCCATCCCTCAATGGAGGGATTGAATCTTTTTGAAATCCCTCAAATGGGGGATCAAAGGATTAATGCAAGGCGTATAGCCTGCAATGTTCAAGGATGCTGAAGGGTTGTAATGATCACCAATTCCAACATTATCCAATACTAACAATTTTTTTCACGAAACTTAGATGCCATATCATTACCAAGCTCAACTGCTTTGTCCCAATCTGCACATGCAGTATTTAAATCACCAGACATATCCATTGCAACGCCACGATTGAAAAAGGCATTGCCATTCTCTGGATCAAGTGAAATGACCATTTCTAAGTCATTGATCGCTCCCTCAAGATCGCCAACTCTTGCTTTGGCAATCCCTCGATTAGAAAGAGTAGAGTTGTTTTGGGGATCCAGTTCTAGTGATCTTGTGTAGTCAATGATGGAGCCACTAAAATCTCCTCTTTTTGCTTTGGAAACCCCACGATAATCATAGGCAGTGGCATCATAAGGGTTAGACTTTATTTCATCAGTAAATGCATTGATCGCACCTGTGTAATCTCCAGTCCGAAGTTTGTCTAAGCCAAGGTCCAAGTTAGAATTAGCATTAGCAGCAAAAGGAGATGTAAGTAAAATAGTTAAAGTGATTACAATTGTTAGAAAGGCAGAACTTAATTTCATTGGTTTTAATCAGATTTCCTCATTCTACATTGACACTAAGCAGAAAACCCCTGCTGGTACCTTGGGTTAATCCTAGAGAAGATCTTTCTACTAAAGAAAAAAGTAATCACTCAATCATTTACAAAAAGCTAATTTCTACTATTTATTAAACTAACGAATCCAATCTTCAACAGACATGTCTTTTCTTTTCAGTAAAACAAAGCATGTTCCAGCATTTCCACGACATATTCGCATTGAGTCGTTAAGTGCCGTAATGTCAAGCCAAGCAGGAAATGTTTGGTTTATGGCGGTTAGTAATGTTGGTCTCCATCCATTACCAAAAGTGGGGCCTAACCATCCCCCTTTTTTGAATTTCACACCAACCTGATTCAATCCATTAACGGATAGTTCGGCTTCCACTGCAATACCTGCCAGGAATCCAAGGGGGCCGGTTAAACGGAGCACGTTCAAACCTTTCTGTTGGACTGGGTCAAGGATCTGTAGATTTTCTAGCCACCGCGCTTGCTTAAGCCATGGTTGCGTTGAACTACTCCATCTCAATTCCCATACACCTCTCAATAAGGCTACGTCGGTTGATAGATCAACTTTCGCTAATGCCTCAATATCCTTAATCAATAAGGGTATGGTTGGATCCTTAGGATTTAATTCAAGGCGTTCAACGAGCTCTTCTTGGCAATTCATTAGATTAATTCTGGATGATTAGGGTCCCCTTTAAATGGACCAATGGTCCAGCTCGTAATCCACCCACCATAAAAGGTCCCTGGTTGTGGTTTTACCGCCTCACCTTCTAGAAAGCATGCATCAACTCTTTGAGGGTAAAGACTAATCCAATCCGCCAGCATGGCATAACGTTCCGTTGGGGTTGGATAACTCCAGGCAGCTCGCACCCTTCGATCACTCCCATCTGTTTTGCTTAGTGACCAATAGTTTGCTACTCCTTTCCATTCACAATAGGATGCTGGTCCTGAGGTCTGATGAAGAGTGCCGCTTGTAAATGCACTCTGATGAAGATAAATGGTAGGTGGATGGAACGTTTCACAGATTCGAATGTAGCGTGAGTCCTCGGCTATCGTTTCATTTCCAACAATGACTGAAACGGCACCATTGATCATTTCAATCTTAGGGGGCCTTGGATAGTCTGAGACTATTTCTTTTGAATGCATAAAAACTCTAATGCCTTTAAGCTCACGTTATTCTAATGGTTTAGGTGGTTGGATAGTCTAATCGTATGGTATTAATCCAAAAGGAGTGATTGTGTCGACAGTTACTCCTGTCACCTGTTTCATCCTTGTATCCTCTACCAATACTTATGGCTTGAAAATCGACGAGAACAAATATCCAGTGAGGGATCAGTATTCATGCTTTAATGCATCTTTTTGCATCCTGGAAACTCTATCGACAATACTTTCATTGCTTAACCTAGATCTTAGGCGCTCAACCAGGAGTGGAAATGCTAATGGACCCGGTCTTGGTATACGGCTATGAACGATGTTCCCTGTGCGCATTCGCGATAACGCCTTTACTAACCTCGGCATTTCAAGTTGATCTTGAAGGACTTCACGTCTAGCTTGCAATAGCAACAAGTTATCTGGTTCATGCCTATTAAATACATCCCACAGTAGAGAACTACTAATTTGTAACTGACCACTCGTTTTGTTTTTTCCTGGATAACCTTGTACCATTAGACCTGAAATTTGAGCAATGCTACGAAACCGCCTTTTACACAATTCTGATAAGTTTAATGCATTTTCTAAATCTATTTCTAATTCACTATCATCAAGTAGATATTCAAGATTCTCCTCTAGTAAACACTCCAACGGATAATCGCGTGGTGCCAATAGCTCAAATCCATAGTCATTGATTGACACGGTGATTGTTGATCTCTGTTTAGTTGCGAGCCTTGAAGCCCATAAAAATCCGAGACCTTCATGTACAAAGCGTCCCTCAAATGGATAGACGAATAAATGTTGACCCTCTCTCGTAAGGCATGTTTCTATTAAAAGTTCATTCTTGTTCGGAACAACTGATAATTCCATTTGCCGTTCAATCAGTGGTTTTAGAGCTTGTAATTCTGGAGTATCTAAAATAAATTTAGAAGCTTGCCCTAGCTCCTCTCTCAGTTGGGTCGTCAATAAATCTGATAAAGCCATTTGTCCTCCCACCCAAGCAGGCACTGTGTTGCTCTTGCGTTTAGTAGCTTTTACATAGGCTGTCATATCTTTGAACCTTATGAGTTCTAATTGACGTCCTGCAAAAAAGAACACATCCTTGGGCTTTAATTGGCTGATGAAATATTCTTCAACATGTCCTAAATATGAACCCCTACTGAATTTGACACGTACTGATGGGGCAGAGGTGATCGTTCCGATATTTAGTTTATGTAGACGTGCAATGGATTGATTGTTAACAATATAATGATGATTTTCAGTATCCCATTCGATTTTCCGATAGCGAGGATATGCATTTAAACAGACGCCTCCTTTTTCGAGAAACAATAGGCACCATTTCCATTCATCATCGGTAAGGCTTGCAAATGTTGCTGTCTTACGAATGGCTTCTAAGGTTTCTGTGGACTTTAAACCTGGACCACAAGCTAAGGTTGTAAGGTGTTGAAGTAAGACATCGAGTGGTTTCTCTGGAGATTTTCTGTGTTCAATAATATTGTTTTGTAGTCCACGTCTTAATGCACTTAGTTCAAGGAGTTCTAGGGCATTTGTAGGCATGAATAGTACGTCTGAGGTACCACCAGGAGTATGAGCAGAACGACCAGCACGTTGTAGTAAACGAGCAATATTTTTAGGACTTCCAATTTGAACAACTTGCTCTACAGGTTGAAAATCAATACCTAAATCTAGCGAACTTGTACAAACAACCCATTTTAATCGTCCATCTTTCATATTCTCTTCAATGGCTTCTCTCTCTGATCGATCAATTGCACTGTGATGAAGAGCCAATAAACCCTCCATTTCAGGACAAGCAAAGCGCAGGCATTGATGCCAGCGTTCAGATTGATTGCGTGTATTGGTAAATAATAGGGTGCTTCTTCCTGGATCTAGTTTGGCAACTAATTCTTCATACATACGGAGTCCAAGATGACCTGCCCATGGAAACCCATCAATTGTGTCCGGGATAATGCTTCGAATTTTGGTTGAACGAGCCTTGGCACTATTGATATGAATGCATCTTTCATGTAAACCTAATGCATGTTTAGCTGCTTCATCAGGATTCCCAACTGTTGCGCTTAAAGCCCACGTTTGTAATGACGGATTTAGTGTTCTTAGCCAGCTTAGGCACAACTCAGTTTGACTCCCTCGTTTACTACCCATGAGCTCATGCCATTCGTCCAGAACCACTGTTTCAAGATTTTTGAATAGATCCAAAACTTTTTGGTTTCCGATCAATACACTTAGTGATTCAGGGGTTGTTATCAGAATTTCGGGAGGATTTCTTAATTGCTTAGTTCTTTCTGCGCTTGTGGTATCTCCATTTCTAGTTCCTACACGTATAGGCCAGTTCATTTCTGAAATTGGCAAATGAATAGACACAGCCAAATCGCGACTTAAAGCCCTTAATGGAGTGATGTACAACAGCCGAACCCCTCTTTTAGAGCTTTTCTCTGCAAGAATCTTTGCTATGGGGCCGAGCACTGCTGCGTAGGTTTTTCCTGATCCAGTAGGGACTTGTATCAGGCCACTGGCTCCCTCAAGAGATGCTTTCCATGTTTGTCTTTGAAACAATGCCGGTTTCCAGCCTTGCTGTGCAAACCAAGCTTCGATTGGTTTAAGGGACTCCATCTGTCTAATGGCTATGACGATTAGTCTTGTCTATAGAAGTATCTATCATTCATTCTAGTTTCAATCAAGCATAACGTGTGGTTGCGATTCAAATACGTGTAAACTAGACAATAATATGAATAGGAATGCATAAGAATGAATCTTTAAGCGTGACAATTATTCAACTTAACTAATCTTTTCTACAAAAAGCATGAGCTCTCTCAATGCAGTCAGCATCGTCAATTGATTTATCAGTTCGCCATCGATGGATTCGAGGAAATCGTACAGCTAGTCCACATTTATGTCGCTTCGATTCCAATACCCCTTCAAATGCAATTTCAAAGACTTGTTTTTCTTCCACTACTCGTGTAGGTCCAAACCGGTCTTTCGTATGAGTTCGAATCCATCGATCCAATGCCAATATTTCGTTATTATCAAGACCAGAATATGCCTTAGCAAAGGTAACTAATTTTCGCGCTTCCCCGCTCATTTCAGATTTATCCCACAATGCAAAGGTATAGTCTGTGAATAAATTAGCACGTTTTCCTGTCCCAGCCTGGGCATAGATTAATACAGCATCCAGTGTCATTGGTTCATGTTTATACTTCCACCAACTTCCTTTCTTACGGCCAGATAAATAGGGCGAATTAAGTTTCTTAATCATTAGCCCCTCTGCCCCTTCCTGTCCAGCTTGCTGCCTGAGTTCATCCAATTGATTCCAGCTATGAATGTCTTTGCTTTCGCTAATCATTAATGCATCATTGTTGAGTTGCTTGGTTAACATATTTAGCATACTTACCCTGTTGGTTAGTTCATTACTTCTTAAATCAATCGTGTTGAATTCTAGAAGATCATAAGCAAGAAATTTAGCGGGGTATTCACTAAGAAGTGATTTGCTCACCGTCTTCCTGCCAAGACGTTTCTGTAATGAGCCAAAAGTCATTGGTTTACCTTCACCCTCTCTCCAACAAATGATTTCTCCATCCAACACCGTGCCTAATGGTAATTTGTCGGCCATTTTGATTATTTCAGGAAATGCAGAGTTGATTAATTCTTCACCTCTACTCCATAGATATGATCCTGATTCTCTACGGATCAATTGACCACGTATTCCATCCCATTTACATTCCAAGCTCCAATCACCAACCGCAGTCTCCTTTATTTTATTGAGTTGAACTGGACTTGCCAGGTAAAATGGATAAGGAATGGCTCCACGATCACCTTGATTTAATTCCTGTGGTTTTGTGAGTTGCTCGAACCATTCTTTTGTAACTTCAATTGTTTGCATGAGTCGTTCAATAATAATGCTTTCATTCAGTTCATAAGCTTGTGCAATGCTTTTGACGACAATTCCCTTTGATACTCCAATCCTAAATCCACCTGTAATTAGTTTATTGATTAAATAATGACCCTTCTCTGGGGTTTTTTGCCACAGCATAATCATCACATCATTTTGCTGCCTATCAGGTAAATCTTTTATTACTGGTAAAACTTTTTCCATCCACCAATGAAGTGGTTTGTTGTGGTCTACATGTAGTAGTTGTACAAAATCTCTATTGTTACAGGGTTCTGCAGACGTATTTGCAATTTCATCCCTTATTTGAGGCCAAAGTAAGCTTATTGTTTCTGCAGAATCGCCTACTTGTGCAAAGCAATCATCGAATAACCATGATGGCATCTTTGTTCTTGTTTGGAGGATGTCTCTGAGTTTCCTGCCAGTAATCAGTCTTCTTTGCCGATTTCCTATTAATAAGCTAATCGTCCAGCTGCCATCCCTTGGATCAATATCTTTAATGAAATCTGCAATAATTTGGATTTTTTTATTGGTTCCATTGCATTGATCTAATTGTGCAATAAGGTCGCCAAATTGTTTTAAGCTAGTTGGTTTCACGACTGATCTCTTAGCTCAAGCTTTCAAGAGGATCGGCCTTGATTCCTTCTATTTCTCGCAAGTATTTTGCGACAACATCATCTTGTCCATGGGTGACATACACTTGTTTGGCTTCACTCTCTTTAATTGTTTTCAATAAACCGTTCCAATCAGCATGATCACTTAAAACAAATCCCCGTTCATATCCCTTTCTTCGGCGAGCTCCCCTCACAGTCATCCATCCGGAGGCGAATGCTGTTTGCGGCTCCTTAAATCGACGCATCCATGCCGAGCGATAGGCCGAGGGTGGAGCGATGATCAGTCTTCCCTTCAGAGGATCTTTACGGTCAAGTTCACTCACTGGTCTCGTTTGAACCATGTCGACCCCCGCTTCTTGGTAGTGCTTCGTAATTGTTTGAACGGCTCCATGCAGGAGCACTTCATCCTCTACACCGATACCTTTGAGTTCTGCTAGCACCCTCTGAGCCTTACCAAAGGCATAGCAAAACAACAACGATGGACGTTCGTTAGCCGCAGTCCACCATGCATGGATGTTTTTTGCGACGTCTTGACCTGACTCCCACCGATAGATCGGCAATCCGAATGTGGATTCAGTGATCATCACGTCGCATTTAACGCTTTCAAAGGGTTCGCAACTTGGATCATGACAACGTTTGTAGTCACCCGTTACAAGCCAAACCTCTCCCTCCACCTCAATGCGAATCTGAGCACTTCCTAGGACATGACCCGCACTATGAAACGAAAGTGTTGCTTGACCAAGTGTGAATTCTTCTCCATAGGTGACTGAGTGGAGTTTGATGTCTTGTCCAAGACGTTGTCGCAGCACACCTGCTGATTGACCAATCGCCCAATATTCTCGACTCCCTGCTCGGGCATGATCTGCATGAGCATGGGTGATCAATGCTCTTTCAACTGGCCAGCTTGGATCAATCCATGCATCAGCTGCTGGGCAATACAAACCCTGTTTGTGTCGTTGAAGCACCGGCATCCAAACATTTTGTCGTAGCAGAGCTCAAGATGTGAGCTTTGCACTTCCTTGCAAAACGTCTGTCTTTGGAAAAGGACCAGACAACCCTTTGGTATCCGTGCTTTGACCTAACCCGGCTGATGGCTCGTCTGAAATTTGTGCACTACATGGCAACGTTCACATCGCTAATCAATGGCCTTTCAATTGTCCATATACGAGAAACTTCTGTTTGTCCGAAGGATTCACTTGCTCATTTCAAGCATGCGCTGAATAGGAGCTAAGGCCTTGATTCTTATGTCTTCATCCATCTCAATTTTAGGTTCGAGTGTATCCAAGCACTTCCATAGTTTTTCGAGCGTGTTCATGCGCATGTAGGGACATGTATTGCAGCTACATCCATCAAGACCAGGAACATCAATGAATTGTTTATTTGGTACCATTTTCTGCATTTGATGCATGATTCCGGGCTCTGTTAACACAATGAAGGTTGATGCACTGCTGGTCTGTGCATGGGACAGAAGTTTGCTTGTTGAACCGATGTAATCGGCAAGATCTAGGAGATTTTCCATGCACTCTGGGTGTGCGATCACCTCACCATCTGGATATTTAAGCTTCAGTTTCAACAAAGCCTCTTCGCTAAATGTCTCATGAACAATGCAGCGACCCTGCCATAAAGTGAGTTCGCGTCCACTCTGTCGCTGGACCCATCGACCAAGATTTTGATCAGGAGCAAACAAAATTGGGATGTCTGTTGGAAGTTGATTAACAAGATCAACAGCATTGCTGCTGGTGCAAATTAAGTCACTTTGGGCTTTTACAGCTGCCGTACAGTTTATATAACTGACAACAAAATGCTCAGGATGATCAGCTCTAAATGCTTTAAATTCCTCGGCAGGACAATCATCAGCAAGTGAGCATCCAGCTTCAATATCAGGCAATATCACAATCTTTTCTGGACTCAATATTTTTGCAGTCTCTGCCATGAAATGCACTCCGCAGAAAACAATTACATCTGCATCCGTGCTTGCTGCTTTGCGTGAAAGCTCTAATGAATCACCAATGAAATCAGCAATATCTTGTATTTCAGGCTCTTGGTAATAGTGCGCCAAAATGATGGCGTTGCGATCCTTGCGTAGTTGGTGGATCGCGCTGACGAAGTCATCGGGTGTGTCGCTCATGATCCTGACCCCTAGACCTGTCTCGGTGTTGATTTCGGACATTCTGGCCACATCGGGCAGGATGTTCAAAGCCTAGGCACCACTCCTGACCAGATTGCGCCTCGCCATAGCCGGTGACCTTCATGGTGATTGGACCTGTCATGACGAGCAGCTGCTCGATCAGCTGCGTCCTGATGCCCTGTTGTTCGTTGGCGATTTGAGTGATGGTGATTTGCGCTTAGTGAAAGCGATCACCCGCTTGAAGCTCCCCTGCGCCGTGATTCTTGGCAATCACGATCGCGGTAGAGACCGCAGTGGTGAACGGCTGCGTCAGCAGATTTCCATGTTGGGAGATCTCGATTGCTCCTGGAAGATGCGCAATTGGTCGTCTCCAGCCGTCGCCATTGTCGGCGCCCGTCCATGTAGTTCAGGAGGTGGGTTTCACCTTTCGGAAGCTGTTCAGAGCGTTTTCGGCCCTGTTTCGGAGCAAGAGTCGGTCGATCGCATCGTCCAAGCGGCGACTGACGCACCCGACACTTGGCCCTTGGTGCTCTTAGCCCATAGCGGTCCAACCGGTCTTGGATCCGATGCGTCCAGCATCTGTGGTCGGGATTGGAAGCATCCCCACATTGATTGGGGTGATCGCGATCTTGCGATCGCTGTTGAAACCATGCGCCGTCGCCGTGGTGCTGATCTTGTGGTGTTCGGGCACATGCACCACAGCCTTCGTGGTGGGAAGGGAGAACGTTTGACGTTCCATCGCGATCGCTATGGCACCGCCTATGTCAATGCCGCTTGCGTTCCACGTTCTGGATCAGACGAAGCAGGACAGACCTTGATTCATTTCACCTGGGTTGAATTTGAGGGGCGTCATCTCAGCCTTGTGAGTCATCGCTGGTTCCATCCCAATGGAACGCTTGCTTACGAGCAAACGTTGTTGCGGCAACCCAGTGAAAGCACATCGTCATGCTGATCTATTTGTGCCTAAGCAGCCATGGGTTTGGTCATGCTGCGCGACAGGCAACTGTCTTAAGTGCCTTACACCGGCTTCAGCCGTCCTGGAGGCTCGTCGTCAGCTCTCGGATCTCAGCAGAGTTTCTCAAGCTTGTCTGCGGGTCAATCCCCATTGAGCACCGTTTTGTCGGCTGGGATGTGGGAATGATCCAGGCCGATGCACTCGGAGTTGATGAGGAGAGAACCCTGGAGGCTCTCAAGGCTCTGGAGACGCAGCTCCCTCAGCATCTTGATCAGGAGATTGCCTGGCTTGCCGAGCAGAACACTCCAGTCCTGGTTGTTGCTGACATCCCACCGGCGGCAGCCGTTCTCGCTAAGCGACTCAACGCGCCGTTGGTTTGGATGGGTAATTTCGGTTGGGATGACATTTATGAACCCCTCGGTGGGCTGTTTAGCGAGTATGCAGCTGCTGCAAAAGCGAACTATCAGCAGGGTGATCTGCTTTTGCGATGTCCTTTTTCACTCCCAATGGAGTGGGGTTTAAGCGAGCAGCAGCTAGGGGTCACCGTGTCACCCCTGCGTGATCTTCCTGAGCCATGGCGTCTTCACTTGGAACAGATTCAAGAGCCTCTGATCCTTGTGGGCTTTGGGGGCTTAGGTGTTGCCATTGACCCTGCCTTGTTTCGTCTCTGGCCCAATCATCATTTTCTGATGTCAGCCCCTGTGGCTCCTCACCTTTTTGCTGATTTTGAGGCGTTGGCCAATGTCACTCTTTTGCCTGAGAACGTGCGTCCTTTTGATGTGATGCCTTTTTGTGATCGGCTTTTAGGCAAGCCTGGTTACAGCACGTTTTGTGAGGCCCTCAGCCAAAACTTAGGAATGCACGTTGTGGAGCGCGATGGCTTCGCCGAAGCTTCCGTACTCATGGATGGCCTTCGCCTGTACGGACACCACAGAGTGCTCAGTCGTGATGCCTTGAACAAAGGTGAATGGGAGCTTGATCAAAAACTTGTCGATGCAGTCCGTCCGGTCGCTTCCAAACAAGGTGCTGAAGAGGCGGCCAACGCTTTGGCGATGGTGGCAACGAGCACTGTTTAGGACGGCTGATCACTGCAATTACTTTTTGTTATCTCAACCGAGACGCTCCACCCCTTCTGGCTTTGGCGCAATTTGGGTCCCATCTGAGTCTTGCCATGGTCTGAGGACATTTACCCATCTGGCACACCTGCTCTTGGGTCGCCTGGAACCGTTCGTCAAAGTTCCATCGATTGAACCCGATGTGTTCAATCTCGTTTCTGTCTGATATCTCGAGCGCCGCCTCCTCTGCGGTTTGTTGATCTCCTCCTCCGGTCAATCTTTTTTTGCCACGTATGACTTTCCTTGCGAAAAACGTCTGTCGTCTCCTTCCAGCGGCTCTCGCAAGTGTGGTCCCATTGTTGGTGTCGTCTCAGTCAGCTCAAGCTGCTGTTGCTGCACTGCCCACGCTCCAAAGCTCACGTTCGGGACTGATAACTTCCACTGAAGAGTCTCAAACGAGTGCTCTGCCCTACATCATTACCCCAGAGCGTCGCGCCCTTCTTAATACGATCAGGTTCGCTGAAGGAACTTGGAAAAACGGACACGACGTGGGCTATCGCGTCATGTTTGGCGGCAGTTTGATGGGCTCGATGGATCGCCATCCCGATCGCGTCATTTATTCCTCTCGCTACGCGAGTGCTGCGGCCGGTGCCTATCAGTTCATGCCCTTCACCTGGGACTTGGTCAAGCGCAGTTTGGGAGTTAGAGGGTTTGGACCTGAAGTTCAAGACCAGGGCGCCCTATTTCTTGTCCAAAGACGTAAAGCCTTACGCCTTACTGATGTTGGTGTGATGACTCCCTTGCTGGCGGCCAAGTTGGCCCCTGAGTGGGCTTCGTTCCCAACCCTTCGTGGCAGCAGCTACTACGGCCAGCCTGTGAAGCGTTTCGCCAATCTTCAATCGTTTTACAAGGTCAATCTGAGTCAGCTTCGTCAGATCAGGGATCAGCGTCAGCAAGCTCTTAGCGGAAAGTCGGGTAGCAAGGGACTCCAAGCCCCCGTGTGCACCGGTCCAAAGATTCTTTGTGGCATGCCCTGAACCGGGTCTTGATTGATCGGTCTGAATTAATCCTCAGATTCTTCCGCTAATTTCCGACCAACCGTTGCTTGGGCGATCAGATAAGCGCCCACCATGCCACCAACGAATCCCATGCCGTTTCGCACAAGCGGCAGAAGATCGCTGGTGCGTGTGACCACCGGTGCTATTCCAAACACACCAAATAACATCACCCAAAGAGGAGATAACAGAAGCACCCAAGCCCAGGCGATCCGTTCACCTTCCTTCCTTGGATAGGCAGCAAAACCGGCGATTAATCCACCGAGAACGGATGTAGCCAGGGTTAGGAGCCATTGTTCCTGGGGCAAGCCTGGAACAAACTGACAACCACCTCGATCTAGGCAAAGTTCTACCGCTCCGATCGTCGCCAAGAGCGAACCGTCCTCACCATTGTCTCGGACGTAATACTGATTTCCGTAGCGCGTTTGGAGTTCCACCCACCAGGTGCGGGGCATCAAGGCAAAAAACGCATCGCCCACGTTGAAATTGAGCAGATTTCCACCACGGGGATCTCCGACAATCAACAAACTGCGTTCATCAAGCCCCCAAAATTCTTTAACAGCGAGTCCAGGGGTTTTTTCATATTGGGTGAGAACACGCAGCTTCCAACCACTTCGTTCTTCAAAAGCATCCAGCGATGTTTCCAGTTCTTTGAGTTGGTTGTCACTAAAGGCCCGAGCCAGATCAATCACCGGTGTTGGATGGTCGGGTAATAGCTCTGGGTTATCGATCGCCTGGGCCGGGCTTGCGACCAGGAGCATCAGACATAGGCTGAACAAAGGGAACAGAAATCGTTTGAAGCGCGGATGTGTTCCCATAGCTCTGTCGCATTACAGGCATTCTCCTCAATGACAGGCCCTGCTGCGCCCTGCCCTTTATGGCTTCAACAGCGTTTTGAACAGGTAGGAGGTTCCGTTCCCTTCTCCCAATTCATGGATTGGGCCTTGCATGACCCTGAGCATGGCGCCTATGGCAGTGGCCAACTGAAGATTGGAAAAGCAGGGGATTTTGTTACTTCAGCCACTCTGGGCCCTGATTTTGCAGCCTTGATGGGTGGCCAACTGGTCCAGTGGATTCGGACGCTCGCTCAAGACCACCCAACAGAAACTCTCTCGATCGTTGAAGTTGGCCCTGGCGAGGCGGAGATGAGCTGTGAACTGATCACCCATCTAGCCGAACAGCTTCCAGAGCTGAGGCATCGACTGGAGCTGGTTTTGGTGGAAGCCAATCCAGGAATGGAACAGCGTCAACGCAACCGCCTGGAGCAGCACCAGCGTTCTTGCGAACCCCAGCAACGGCTTTCACAACGCTGGGCGTCCTTGTCCGATCTCAAGACCAAGCCGGTGATAGGGGTCTTGATTGCTCACGAGCTGCTCGATGCCCTTCCAGTGGAGCGCCTGGAACTAATTGACGGTCAGCTTCGTCGGCAAACCGTTCAACTGCAGCAAGACGACGATGGTGATCTCGGTTTGCTCTGGGGCCACGAGCCCATTCCTCAACCTCTTCAAGAACGCTTGAATGCAACGTTGGCAGCAGCGCAGATTGCTTTGCCTCCAGACAATGCTGAGGACGGGTGGACAACGGAATGGCATGACCAGTGCGCCCGTTGGTTTGCTGAGGCGTCTGAGGCGTTGATCGCTGGCCATCTCCTCGTCGTCGACTACGCCTTAGAAGCGCATCGCTACTACTCCTCTCAGCGCAGCCAGGGGACCCTCATCGCCTATCGAAACCAAAGAGCCAGTGAAAACGTCTTGGCGGATGCAGGAAAGAACGACATCACGGCCCATCTCTGTCTTGAGACCCTCGTCCATCAAGCCACCAGCAATGGTTGGTCCCTGGAGGGTCAATGCCGACAGGGTGAGGCCTTGCTCGCCTTAGGTCTGGCTGAGCGCTTCAGCAGTCTTCAACAGCTTCCTGGACATCAACTCGCTGAGGGTCTGCAACGTCGAGAAGCGCTGCTGCGTCTTGTTGATCCTGCTTGCCTTGGAGAATTTCGCTGGCTGTCATTCCTGCGTATCAACCCATCGCTTCCCAACAAAAGAATGGGTGAGCGGAGCCAATTCCTTCAAGAGCCCTTAGGCCTCAACGCATCGAAGCCAGGCAAGCTCTGATTTCATCACTGCTGACGTCATCCACGATCGACACAGCGCCAATGCGGGAGGGCAACACAAAGCGAAGACGACCGTTGCGGACCTTCTTATCGCCCTGCAACGTGTTTAAAACCGAATCTGGATCAAGGTCAGGCCAGTCAATGGGCAATCCAGCACGTTCAATTAAACGCTTCTGCCGGTCAGCATCGGATTGGGGGAAGAACCCACGCTGCACGGCGAGGGACGCCACTGCCACCATGCCAATCGCCACAGCTTCCCCATGGAGCCAGGTGCCATACCCAGTGAGTGTTTCAACCACATGTCCAAACGTGTGGCCGTAATTAAGGATGGCTCTCTGACCACCCTCTTTTTCATCGGCAGCAACAACGAGCGCTTTGGCTTGCGCAGAACGTTCGAGCAGCGTTTCCAGCAGCTCGGTCTTAATCGACTGAGGATTGTCAAAGCCGGAGGAGCGCTCAAGCAAGGCAAAAAGGTCTGAATCTCCGATCACGCCGTATTTGATCACCTCCGCGAGACCGGCCCTAAATTCCCGCACGGGAAGCGTTTGAAGCGTGTCTGGATCAATCATCACCAGTCGGGGCTGATGAAAGGCGCCAATCAGGTTCTTTCCGCCTGGATGATTCACACCGGTTTTTCCGCCAATGGCGGCATCCACCATCGCCAAAAGCGTTGTAGGAACTTGCACCACACCGATTCCACGCAGCCAGCAAGCGGCCGCAAACCCAGTCATGTCCCCAACAACCCCACCACCCAAAGCGAGCATCAGCGACTGACGCTCTAATCCTTTCTCTTTGGCAGCATCAAGAATCGTGCTGAAGGTGTCCAAGGTTTTTTGCTCTTCACCCGCAGGAATCGTTAGCAAGCTGGCTTGAAATCCCGCCTGTTCAAGACTGGAAAGACAACGAGCTCCATAGGGCGTAGCAACATCTGGATTGCTAACCACCAGAATTTTGGTGTTGGGCCGAATCCCGATTCGAAGCAATTCAGCGCCGAGCTGATCCACACCGCCGGAGCGAATCACGACGTCGTAGGGATTCTGTTCGAGCGCAACGCTGAGACGTCTCACACCTGCCGCTGAGGTACTGGTCGGTTGGGATTGGGTCATGCCGCCCGCTGTGACGGCCCTATTCTCCTTCAAACCATCGTGCGCTGGTGATGGCCCTGCCCTCAACGTCCAAACAGCGTTCCACGCTTATTGCTTGGGGGTTCTTAGCTCCTGCACTGATTCTCCTCAGCCTGTCCGTTTTGATTCCGGCATTGATGGCGCTGGTGATCAGTTTCACGCAAACAGGTTTAGATGTCACCGAGCCCCTGAAATTCATCGGCTTAACAAATTTTCAGCGACTTCTTGGCGATCCAATGTTTTATCAGGTGCTCGGCACCACGTTGATTTATTTATTCGGAGTCGTTCCTCCCATTGTGATCGGCTCCTTAACGCTGGCGGTTCTTGTGAATCGAATCCTCCCAGGTGTGCACATCCTCCGCGCTGCTTTTTATACGCCGGTGTTGGTCTCGATCGTGGTGGCTGCCATTGCTTTTCGATGGCTCTATGCCGAAAACGGTCTCATCAACGGTTGGCTTGACGCCTTGTTTGGTCAAGGATTCATACCCATTGATTTTTTAACCAATCCACTGTTGGCCCTTCCTTCCGTGATGCTCGTCACCCTCTGGAAGGGATTGGGCTACTACATGGTGATTTTCCTGGGAGGACTTCAAGGCATCCCAAAGGAGCTGTATGAGGCCGCTGAGCTGGATGGAAGTGAAGGCTGGCGCAAGCACGTCGACATCACCCTTCCATTGCTACGGCCGTACGTCACCCTGGTGGCCGTGATCTCCGCCATTGCTGCAACCAAGGTGTTTGAAGAGGTGTTTCTCATGACCCAGGGAGGTCCAGCAGACTCCACAAGGACCCTGGTTTATTACGTCTATGACCAGGCCTTTGCAGAACTAGAAATCAGTTATGCCTGCACGGTTGGCCTTGCTCTGTTCTTACTGGTTTTGTTGTTAACAGCCATTCGACTTGCGTTCGGAGGAGAACGAAGCCTTATTTAGGTTGGCCATCGTTGCTAAAAGGAGAGAATGCAAAGCTTCACTCAGACCGAGCTGCAACGGATGCCCAGCGCTGACAACACAATTGGGGTGATCGGTGGCGGGCAACTGGCCCTCATGCTTGGTGAAGCTGCCCAAACACGGGGTTTGACGCTGGCCGTACAGGCGTCAAAAGCTGAAGACCCTGCTGCCTCCCTGGCGAAGGATTTAGTGATCGCTGGATCCACCGATGCCCGTGCAACGAGGGAGCTCTCCACGCACTGCCTAGGTATCACGTTCGAAAACGAATGGATCGCTGTCGACGCGCTGATGCCTCTCGAGCGACAGGGCGTGCAATTCACTCCCTCATTGGCGAGTTTGGTGCCGCTCGTTAATAAGTTGTCCCAGCGACGCCTTCTCGATGATCTTTTAATTCCAAGTCCAGATTGGATTTCATTGGCGGAACTCAATCCTGGATCGCCATCGTTGCCGAACGGATGGACTTTTCCTGTGATGGCCAAGGCTGCCTACGGCGGTTACGACGGCAAGGGCACACGGGTTGTGGAAGATCTCAACGGCTTGGCTCAGTTGCTTCGAAACGTCGATGCCAATGAGTGGTTAATCGAAGCCTGGGTGTCCTATGAGCAGGAGCTTGCCCTCGTTGTTAGCCGAGATGCAAAGGGGCGTATTCGCAGTCTTCCTTTGGCCGAAACGCATCAAAAAAATCAAGTATGCGACTGGGTGATTGCCCCCGCATCCGTGAGTCAAATCGTTGAGGCTACGGCCTACAACATTGCGGCCTCGCTGCTCACAAAGCTCAGCTACGTGGGTGTGATGACCTTGGAGTTTTTCTATGGATCAGAAGGATTATTTGTCAATGAAATAGCTCCTCGGACGCATAATTCAGGTCATTTTTCAATTGAGGCTTGTTCCAGCAGTCAATTTGATCAACAACTGTGCATTGCAGCAGGGCTGGATGTACCCAATCCAGAATTCATTGCCGATGGTTCCTTGATGGTCAATCTGCTTGGACTCGGCGCAGACCAGGCTGAGCCGCTTGAGGAACGCCTTTCAAAATTACGCTCCATCGAAGGCTTGCATCTGCATTGGTACGGAAAAAATGAAATCCCTGGACGCAAAGTGGGACATGTCACCACCCTGCTCAATGGCCGTACCGCTGATGAAAGAGCAGAGAGAGGACAGCAAATGCTGCAACGCATTCGTGAAATCTGGCCTCTTCCTCTAAATTGGTCATGAACTGCTGTGTTGGTGACAGCCTTTCTCTAGTGCTCTGATCTGACTCTCTTTCGACATGGGGTGACTGTCGTGTTGGTGCCGTAAACCGGTCTTGTAACCGGAAACGAATCCTCTCGAAATCTTTCGCCCCTTCTGGTAACTCCAGGTCGAACACTGGGGCTCGCACGGCACAGCGGTTCACCAAAATTAGCCCCATCTCACGATCAGGATCTTTGAGTCGTGATCGGACTGGTTGAAAGCGATATCAAATCAGCAATGAAAGTCGCCTACACATCACTTGAAAGCCTTTGTATTTAGCTTGAATACAATCAATAATAAGCTTACAGGCGGATTGTATTCAATTCAGGAATCAACAACCAGCGAATTCATTCTGCACTCATACATTGCACTTGAAATGGTCTTCTGCCTAGATCTCAGATCTCTCTAAGACAATACCAACCGAAAACTCATACCACAAAGCATTCATCCCTCTAGATTCGAAAATATACGTAAAAGAACGATGACACGATACATCTTCAAGCGCAAATCTAAGGTCAACAGGCTGGCAACCATTCTTCCAGCTGCCCTTGTCATCCTTGGAACGGCCATTCTTTTAGAGAGCCTGGAAACAGAACAACCACCAACCAGTCGCTTGCAATATCATTCAGCATCTCTTACAAAGAGCAGTCTTTAAAGTCCTCGATTAGAGGTGATCGAATCGTGGTTCTAGAACAAAGGAGCAACGGTGGCAATCGTTGAACCTGCCACAGTCAAGAGGTTAAAATAGTGGCAATGAAGCTTCATAGATGAAAGTCCTTACATTGGTCTCTATGGCGTTAAGCCTAGGCCTTGTTGCGTGCAACGACTTCATGTCGCCTGACAACATGGCAGAAGGTGTTGAAGCAGAGGAGCGTTGCAATAACTGGCAAGAAGCAACCAGAAAAGAAACCACACGGTTTGGAATGAACTACTCCCTGTTTAACCGTGCATGCAAGCTGAATCAGGCTAAAACAATGGTTTTGGGGTACGAGGGTGATTATGAAACTGGAAACAGCAAAGAGGATCGAGAGATCAGATCCAGATGGAAAGTTGTTAAAACCTTTGCGTTAGCTCAACCTTGAAGCTTCCTATTGGCTAAGCACGATCAGATTCCACGACCAGAGTCCGCGATCAGAGTCCCCGATCAGATTCGATAGCTGGTACAAGCAAGGCATCGCTGCCCCATTCGATTAGAGAATCGAAGACCTAGAACTGGCCAATCGATCGATTAAGTCTGATTTGTCCAAGCTTGTAATCACAAAGACCTCTTGAGCAGTCCGGCCACGGCGTGCCATCAGCTTGAAACCACCTCGGATCGGAACAGATGGTCTCAGCGTTAAGTCTTGGCAACGCCCCTTCACCCTTGCAATCACGCCTGGGGTAATGGTCTGGATCTGTGGGTCATTCGCCAACACCTTGAGCCAAGGGATTAAACCCTTCACGTAGGTGCTATGGGTGACAACAAGACGGCCCACTCCAGGTTCAAAAGTAAAGCTTGTTTAAGTTAGCCACTCTGGCTAGAGATCAGGTAAGCGTTCCTTGCGAGCCATGCTCCGATCTGTCGATTCCCTCAGAACTGAGATCTCAGGTCCTTTGACATCTCGAATGGGCCCTAAAACCAAGATCCTCACAGCAGAGGTTCATGGAGACGAAGTGCGCGGCCTGGCTCTTTGCCCTGGAAAAGTGATTCGGTATGTGTTTGCCGCTCAAACCCAACGTCTGCGCACAAAAGCCCTGTTATCCCTAACCCGCTCCACTCGCAAACCTGCCGCTTGAATTAACCATCGATTTCGGCCATCAACACCATGTCAAGGCGTTGTGTGGTGGATTCTCTGAATTGACCGACACTGAGCTGATTCAGCACAATCAAAGCGCTCGCCATCACCAGAATTTCAATCGAAAACACCAAGCCATAACCAGCCATTGGTCCAGCATTGGGAAGAAGTTGTCGACCAAGATCGAGCAACCCACCGCCGACAACCTTGCCAAAGCCCCGAGAGAGGGCTTGCGCTAAACCCCAAATGCCCACGAAGGTTCCTGCCATGGCGGGCAAGGTGAGATCCAGCATCAAGGTGAGTGCACTGTTGGTGCCAACGCCTGCAGCTAAACCAAACAGCACCATCACCACAGGAAGAAGTCCGGATGCTTGCTGCCAGCCACTGATTAACAACAGAAATAAGGAGCCCATCACCATCCAGCAACCCAAACGGGCAGTGGCCAACTTTCCGAGTTTTGGGGTGATAAACCAGCCAGCAACCAGTAAACCAACAAGGGTTCCTGATCCCCACCAAGCATTCAGCAAGGTGGTCTTAGACACAGGCATCCCAAACACTTCAGCACCAAAACTTTCCAGAATTGGATCCTGAAGAAAGAGTCCCATCGTGAATAAAACTAAGAATCCAAAGAAGATCACGATTTGTCGACTTGAAGTCACCACCTTCCAGGCATCCTGAAGTGTGATCAAATCCTGAACTGGACGAACAGTGCCAGACGTTATTGGTTTCTCCACTCCCCAGGTCGAAACAATGGCCAGCAGCATCACGATCGACGTAATCGCAATCATGAACTTCTGCAGCCAGCTCTGAAGAATCACGGGATCTGAAATGCCGTCGATCGAGCGGACAGCAAGACTGATAGCAATCGCTCCCACGATGATTCCCACCGTGAGCATCGCCCAGATCACACCGATGCAGCGCGGCCTTTGTTCTTCCGTTGTGCGGTCAATCACAAGGGCTAAATAGGAAGTACTTGCCATAGACGTCCCTAATCCGTAGAGAGCAAATAAGCCACAAAATGCTGCAATTCCTGCAGCGGCCACCAACGGGGATCCACTATCGAGGGCTTCCCTCACCATGAAACTGACGGGCACACTCAGAATCGCCAACAGACAGATGGCAATGGTTCCAAGCAGGACATAGGGCGTCCGATGTTTTCCCATTAAGGGATGGGAATCACTGAGATGTCCGAACAGCACCCGTGCTGGAGACACCAGTTGCTCAAATCCCAACCCTCCACCCGCCAGCAAGGCAGGAAAAGCCAACTCTGTGATCAGAATCCGATTGAAGGTCCCAGTGAACAACACCGCAAGGGTTCCAAGACAAGCCTGAAAGAGACTTAATCGCAACAGGGTTGGCCAACGGAGACCTTGAAAGTCGTTGAATTCAATGGAAGCGGCCATGGGCACTAATTGCGTTCCAACGGAGCCATCGTGAGACCCTCGCTGCTGAGTTGTTGGTGGTAAAGCTCTGCGGGTTCAAGGGGGCCTGCCCACACTTCAGCAGACCCTTCACCATCGATTTGATGGGCAAGTGTCCAAGCCTTATCGCTATTCATCCCAGGGATGATTTTGCATAAACACTCAACCACGTGTTCAAACGTATTGACGTCATCGTTGAGAACGATGACTCTGGCATTGGGGTAGCGCAGGGTTGTGCGTTCCGGTTGAAGGACGCTTGCCGTTCCAGGGGTTGCCATAGTCATAAGAAGTAATGAATCAACCAGTCAGTTCCGAGGGGGAACCTAGGTAAACTCATGGCATTCAAGCGTTATTTCAATGCTGTTCACGATTGCCTGGGCATCACTGGCTGCTGTCTTCAGTTTCTCGATCGCGATGGTGGTCTGGGGCCGCAACGGTGATGGCACCCTGAATTTCTGAAGTGAACGAAGCACTGCAAGCTCCCATCGTCAGTCAGGGATTGGCGATGACCGCTGCGGTTCTGTTGGTCTTTGTCAGCGTGATAGTCGCTTACCTCTCCACCATCGAGTGGAAAGATCGTCGTCGCAGGCGTTCTCGTGACCGCAACTGACGCACTCCTGAAAATCTCCACATACCGATCCATCGTTCAGTCCCTACCCGTCACTGCATCGGGTTTAGGGACTGTTTTATTGGCAGGTTTGATGGGCGTGATTCTGAATCAGCCATCACGTCAAGACGATGGACCCCCTGCATCACTGGGCCGCATCTCAGGGGCGTTCAGTTTGATGCAGTCGTTTCATGGGGATTCAAAACGACCCGTCCCCAAGCTTTGGAACCAAAGACTGGGTCTCCTCCGTGCTGGCAACTTATGGAAGCGGCAAGGGCGGTCGATCTGGTGGCAGGGTTGGTCAGAAGATGGCGATGCCTATTTGATTCTTCCGGATCAACTGCTCGGCACTGATACGAAAAATCTGCGCAAACACCAAGTGTCGGGACTGACGTTGCTTGGCTCCGATGAGCTGCATCGTCAACAACTCATCCAACGACTTGAACGCCAATCCGAGCTGCCTGCTCAACCGAAATCGCTTCAAAAACGCTGTATGCAGCAGCTTGCACAGGCTCCAGCCGTGTTTTGGACCAGTGATGCTCTAGCTGCGATCAGCGGAACAACAGCTCCCTTGCTTCAGCAAGGAAGTCACGGCTGCCTTGCCCTTCGCCTTCATGGCAACACACTGCATTGGGGTGGCGTCGTTGGCGATCGCTCGATCGCACTTGCAGCAACCCAACCCAAACAGGGTTGGAATTTTTCAGTGTCTGATCGTCAAAAGCCACCTGACTTTGATAAAGCCAGCCTTCTTGAAGTCCATGGAGCCCGTGTTGATTTGATCCTGGGCACACTGTTGAGTCGCCAAATCATCCAAGAGCCCTTGGAATCTCAGTACGGAGTGAATCAAGCAATCCGATCGAGACTTGCGCTTTCGCCGTTTTCACTGCGATTACAGCAGCAAACAAAAGGGGCCTATCGAGCGGGACTCCAATTTCAGGCACCCTTGCCTGGAGGTGCTGCCGCCTGGACAACAGTCTTTGATCGCGTGAGTACCCGTTTAGAAGAACGCGGCTTTCAACGCTCCGCGCCAACGCCATCTCCATCGCAAACGCCAATCTCAAAGAAGGACAAAGACAAAAAAACGGATGCTGTGATTTGGACAGATCAGCGCGGAGGACAAAACAAAATCGTGGGGGGTTGGCGTTGGTTGCAAAAGCCCGGCACGCTGCCCCTTTTGAGTGCCGGACTCGCAAGTCTTCCAGACACAAAACCGTTCTATCAAACACTTCCAGCTGCCACGGATTCAGCCCTGAAGCTCCATGCCCGACCACGCAATCTCGTGGCATTAGGACTGATGAATGGAGCGTGGCCTGCGCTTCTGAAGCAGGCCGATTCACTCCACCTTCAAATCAAACCGGCGATTGTCTCAGCCAACCTGAAAACATCAGGCCAGCAAGCATGGTGGGAGATCAGTGGTCAGTTAGTGCTCTCGTCCGCAGCTGACCCATCAGAGGACTCAGATTGAGTCTCCTCTGCCTTTGAGTCAATCGCTTGAGAATCAGCCGCCTGACGGTCCCGTTTGCGACGTTCTGCGGCCAAGGTTTCTTCAATGAGTTCCACCGCTTGAGCCATCTTTTCAAGATTGGACGTGTACAAGCTGAGGTCCTTGTCCAAGCGTGGCTTGGACAGACCTAGTTGCTCACCAATTTCATGGGCAAGGGTTTTGAGTTCGTCGGGATTTGAGGGCTCACCACCTTGAGCGGATGAGAGCAAACTCAACAAGCCCACAGCCATCAAACGCGAGTAGTGAAATGAATCACCGCCCACACTCGAGATACCGGACGCTAAAGGCTCTGGAGCCCCAGCTCCGCGATTGGAGAGCCATTCACGCACTTCGCTGATGGTGTGACCAGAAACAGCCGAGGTTGAACCCTCTGCCAGCTGTTTCAAAGCCTCCGGATCAAAACCATTGCTGGAGCAAATGGCCGCATACAGCTCATCGAGGTGTGCTTCCGGTTTGTAGCCCTGTGTGAACGCCTGGAACACCTGACGCAAGCCAACAGCAAACAGGGCATCGCTCTTGAAATGCTGCTGGTGACTAAGAAGATGCAGCTCAACCAGGAGCTCATCAGCCGTTCTCCTGTACAGGGACGGAATCACGTAAGGAAAGGCTGTGTGAAAGGCACGCTTGCTGTCAGCGATCGTCCGTTGATCCGTCAAGGTCCTTCCACCCCACTTTGAATTAAGACCATAGCGCCGCTGATGCCGCCGTTAGGATTGTTCCAACTGGTGCTATGCAACATGATCCCGATCGTGATCGAGGAGTCTGGACGAGGAGAAAGAGCTTTTGATATTTATTCTCGTCTCTTAAGAGAGAGAATCATTTTCTTGGGTGAGCCTGTCACCAGTGATTCCGCCAATCGAATCGTTGCACAGCTGCTATTTCTTGAAGCGGAAGACCCGGAAAAAGAAATCTTCCTATATGTCAATTCTCCAGGTGGCTCGGTTTACGACGGCCTGGGGATTTTTGACACGATGCAGCACATCAAACCAGATGTGCACACCGTCTGTGTTGGCCTTGCTGCAAGCATGGGGGCCTTCCTGCTTTGCGCCGGTGCCAAAGGAAAGCGCAGCAGCTTGCAGCACTCACGGATCATGATTCACCAGCCCTTAGGTGGTGCAAGTGGTCAGGCCAGTGATATTCGAATTCAAGCCGATGAGATTTTGTTTCTGAAAGATCGCCTGAATCACGAACTCTCGGACCGCACTGGTCAACCCCTAGACAAAATCCAAGCCGATACGGACCGTGATTTCTTTATGTCTCCACAACAGGCGATGGAATATGGCTTGATTGATAACGTGATTGATAAGAGCCCTGTTCGCTCCGTATAAAAAAAGACCCTCATGATGAGGGTCTTGAAACATTTCGATCAATTGTTTAAAGACCAGGCTTTAAAAAGCCTGGTCTTTTTATTTAGGCAAGCAAGGGGGAGAAACGTTCCTTTTCAGGAATCTCGGCGAATTCAGCAACAACAACACGGAATTCATCACCATCCATGGTTTCCTGCTCGATCAATTGCTCAACCAATTTGTCCATGGCTTGCCGATGCTGACCAACCAGAGCAACGGTTTCTTCGTAGCACTTCATCACGATCAAGCGCACCTGCTCATCAATCTGCTTGGAAATGGCATCGGACACATCGCTCCGCGTCATCAGATCACGGCCGAGGAACACTTCCTGACTACCACCCTCTAGGGCCATTGGACCCAACTGGCTCATTCCAAATTGCGTCACCATCTGACGGGCCATCGAGGCCACCATTTGGATATCGCCACCGGCACCGGTGGTGACTTCGGAATGGCCAAACACCACGTCTTCCGCGGCGCGACCGCCGAGCGCTCCCATGATGCGGGCTTTGAGTTGGGCACGCGAGACGAGCATCTGCTCTTCATCGGGTGAGAACCAGGTCAAGCCTTGAGCCTGTCCCCGTGGAATCAAGGTGACTTTCTGAACAGGATCGTGATCCTTCACAAGGGTGCCAACCAAGGCATGTCCAACTTCGTGATAAGCGATCAAGCGCTTGCTACGGCCATCAGTTAGGGGATGACCTTCCATTCCAGCAATGATGCGATCAACAGCATCATCAATTTCTGAAATTCCAATGCTGTCTTTGCGACGTCTCGCTGTCAGGATCGCCGCTTCATTCAACAAGTTGGCGAGGTCTGCTCCTGTAAATCCAGGAGTTCTTCTGGCAATGCTGTCGAGGGTGAGCTGATCGTCAAGTTTTTTGTTTCTGGAATGAACTTCAAGGATGGAAAGACGTCCTTTGATATCAGGCGCATCCACAGTGACTTGTCGATCAAAACGACCTGGACGCATCAAGGCAGAGTCAAGAACATCAGGCCTGTTCGTTGCCGCAAGGATGATGATTCCGCTATTCCCTTCAAAACCATCCATCTCGGTGAGCAACTGATTCAGCGTTTGCTCTCGCTCATCGTTGCCACCACCAATTCCAGCACCACGCTGACGACCAACCGCGTCAATTTCATCAATAAAGATCAGACATGGGCTGTTCTCTTTCGCCCGTTTGAACAGATCGCGGACACGGCTTGCGCCAACACCCACAAACATCTCTACGAATTCAGAACCTGAAAGCGAGAAGAAAGGAACACCAGCTTCACCAGCAATGGCCTTTGCAAGCAGGGTTTTGCCTGTACCGGGAGGGCCTACCAACAACACACCCTTAGGGATTTGAGCACCAACGGAAGTGAAGCGCTCAGGCTGTTTCAAGAAAGTGACCACTTCTTGCAGGTCTTGCTTGGCCTCGCTTACACCAGCCACATCGTCAAATTTGACGCCTGTATCGGCCTCCATGGCAAAACGAGCTTTCGTTTTGCCGAACTGCATGGCTTGTCCGGGACCACCAGGCATGGAGTTGCCACGGCGAGCCAAAAAGATCAAAGATCCGATCAGCAACAGGGGGAAGAGAAGATTGCCGAGGATGCCAAGGGCAGGAGGAGCCGTCTTCGGTGGATGAATATCGAAGCTGATGCCTTCTTCCTTGAGGGTGTTAATCAGTTCGGGAGCCAGCCCAGGAAGGTCAACGCGGAGCCTTTGGACCCGGTTATCAAGATCGGGATCCACCGCTTCCACAACCGCGTTGCGGCCACCGTCATAGATATCAACTGCCGTGACACGACCAGCTTCGACGTAATCCAAGAAACGGCCGTAACTCATCCGAGCTACAGCAGCATTGCGGGGAGCAACAGTGGTGCCTTCGCTGGTGGCGGGACTACTACTGCGCAGATTATTCAGAGCTCCGCTGCCAACCAGCTGCCAAACAAGCAGCAACGCGACGCCTATGGGAAGAATCCAGAGGGCTATCTGACGCCAGCGTTGATTCATGGATTCATCGTGAGTTTCACGACTGTAAGAGTTTCATTACCTAAACCGCTGTTTTAGGGCAAGGTGATTTAAAGGCTTCTTAACGCAACGATCGGATCGAGCATCGCTGCACGCTTGGCAGGCACGACGCCAAAAAAGAGTCCAATCGATCCAGACAGTCCCACGGTGACCAAAATGGTCGAAGCACCAATGGCTGCCGGTAGAGGAGAGAACAAGGCAACAGCGGTCACGGTGCCAAGTCCTACGGCGGTTCCAATCACGCCGCCGAGGCTCGCCAAGACAAGACTCTCCACCAAAAATTGTCGAAGAACATCGGAACTTCGCGCACCCAAAGCTTTGCGTAGGCCAATTTCTTCTGTGCGTTCACTCACCGATACCAACATGATGTTCATGATTCCGATGCCTCCAACGAGCAGCGAAACGCCTCCGATCGCACCGAGCATCAGCGTGAGACCGCCTGTAATCGTGCCAACGATGGTGAGGGCATCTTTTTGAGAGCGAACCGCAAAATCGTCTTTGCGCAAAATGCGATGCCGCTGCCTCAGCAAATTGGTGATTTGAAACTTGGCTGGCCCAGTGCTTTGCTCGTCCTTCGCTTCAACACTGATGAAGCTGAGACTGACTCCATAGGTTGGATCACGGCCTGTCAGGCGACTCACCATGGTTGTAAGGGGGATGTAGGCGTTTTCGTCCTGGTTTGAACCGAAGACCGCTCCCTTGGGCTCCATCACGCCGATCACACTGAAACTCTGATCTCTGATCCGGATGGCTTGTCCAACCGCTGCACCGGAGGGGAAGAGTTTGTCCCGCAAATCTGGACCAATCACCACCACGGTCTTGGCGCTCTGCTCATCCTCAGCACTGATGAATCGACCCCGGGCAACCTCAAAACTTCGCACCGGTAAAAAGGCCGGTGTGACTCCTGAGATCGAGGCGCTCGTACTCCTCGCTCCCGCCTGAACCACTTCATTGGCTGAGATTTGTGGGGCAACGCGTTTCACGCTTGGCACTTGTGCGGCAATGGCCGTGGCGTCGTCCAGCACCAAGGTGCGGGGAAAGGCCACCCCTTGCCGTCGTGTGTCATTGCTCCCAGGAACCACAAACAACACGTTGGCCCCAAGGCTGCTGAGCTGGTCCTCCGCCAAGTTCTGGGCACCTCGACCCACACCAACCAGGGTGATCACTGAGGCATTACCAATCACGATGCCCAGCATCGTGAGCAAACTGCGTAACCGATTTGCCTTAAGGGTGGTGAGAGCCATGCCGACGGTATCGGCAAGAGGCAGCTTGCTGGCCATGAACGTTTAAGACCAAACTCAGAGCATGGTGTCTAATTTCATCGCCATGTTGCTGCCGGTACCGCGATGGACCACTCCATCTTTCACGTGCAAGGTCACGACTTCGCCTTCTCTGAGATCTCGCGTGGCATTGGCCACCCCCGTAATCACAGGAACACCTAAACGCTTGGCGATGACCGCTGCGTGGGAGTCTTCGCCCGGTTTTTCTGTGATCACTGCTGCAGCGTCACGGATGCCGTCGAGGTAGTCGGCAGAGGTGTCTTGAGCCACGAGGATGTCACCAGGTTCGAGCCGGGCACAATCACTGGCAGACATCGCAATCCGAACTTTTCCACTCACAGAGCCACTGCCGAAGCCCGTGCCACGACCAAGCACAGCACTCACGATTCCCACCTTGATCAGATCGGTGGAGCCACTAATTCCAGCAAGGGTTCCTGCTGTTTGCACGCAAAGATCACCGTCTTTCACCACGCCGAGCTCTTGGGCATAAGCCATCGCCAAGGTGAAGGTCGCCGTGGTGCTCTTCTGGGTTTCGATCAGCAGAGGCGTCACGCCCCAAACCAGTTGAAGTTTGCGCGCCACATTGACTTCGCTGGTGATCGCAAGGATCGGCGTTGAAGGCCTGAATTTGCTCACGTTATGGGCGGTGGCCCCGCTTTTGGTGAGAGGCAAAATCGCCGCGGCGTTGAGCTGGCGAGCAATGCTGCTCACGGCCCCACTAATCGCGTTTGGGATCGTGCTCGGCAGATGGGTATCGATGGGCCGTTGGGGGTAATCGCGCTCGATCCTTCTGGCGATCGTCGCCATCGTCTCAACAGCCTCCACGGGAAAGTCTCCTACCGCCGTCTCATTCGAGAGCATCACCGCATCCGTGCCATCCAAAATGGCGTTGGCGACGTCACTGACCTCGGCGCGCGTGGGCCTAGGGCTGGAGGCCATCGAATCGAGCATCTGGGTCGCCGTGATGATCGGAATCCCAAGGCTGTTGGCCTTGTGGATCAGATCCTTTTGAAGAAGCGGAACTTCCTCAGCAGGCATCTCAACCCCCAGGTCACCGCGGGCCACCATCACGCCATCGCAAAGAGGCAAGATCGCGTCAATCTGGTCAATCGCCTCGAACTTCTCGATTTTTGCGACCACTGGAGTGGTGTAGCCATGCTTACGAATCAGTTCTCTGATCTCCTGCATGTCAGAGGGGTTGCGCACGAAGCTGAGCGCGACCCAATCCACACCCTGCTGAAGACCAAAGGCGAGATCTTGACGGTCTTTTGTGGTGAGCGCTCGGACCGAGAGCTGCACATCCGGGAAGTTCACCCCCTTGTTGTTGGAGAGCACACCAGGAACGGTGACCGAGCAGTGGAGGGTCTGGTCGACAGAATCCACCCTCTCAACTTTCATCTCGACGCGACCATCATCGAGAAGGATGCGACTTCCAGCGGTGACTTCTTCGGCCAGCTTGTCGTAGGTGACGGTGGCCACCGTCTGATTGCAACGCACTTGCTTTGCCGTCAGGGCAAATTGATCACCTTTCGCGAGCGTGATCGGACCGTCTTCGAAGCGGCCTAAGCGAATTTTCGGACCCTGAAGATCTTGAAGAATGCCGATGTGGGCTCCCAATTCATGGGCCACCTGACGAATCGTGGCAATCCTCTCAGCGTGCTCGCTGTGGTCCCCATGGGAGAAGTTCAGTCGGAACGTGGTCGCTCCAGCTTGAATTAATTGACGGATGCCTTCAGGACTCTCCGTTGCGGGCCCGATGGTGGCCACGATCTTGGTTCTACGGGTTAGATCGATCTGGGCCATCCACAGGTCTTGAAGCTTGCGGAATCTACCGTCTTGCCCTTTTGGACTCGAAAACTTGTTGGATGATGACTCTCTTCCACATGATTCGTATGGACCTGAACGCCTATCAGGCTGCTGCTCGGGAGACAGCTCTCTATCCAGATGCTGGAAGCAATCCCATCTACCCAACCCTGGGCTTGAGTGGTGAAGCGGGGGAAGTCGCAGACAAAGTCAAAAAAGTGCTACGTGATCGCCATGGGCACTTTGATGATGAAGTCCGAGCCGAGATCGCTTTGGAGCTCGGCGATGTGCTCTGGTACGTGGCTCAACTGGCCAGCGAAATGGGCTACGACCTGGAGGATGTGGCCAACAAAAACCTCAGCAAACTGCGTGATCGCTCTGCGCGGGGGCAATTGCAAGGCAGTGGCGATCACCGCTGAGCTGATCGCCGGCCGTCACCCTTAGCCGTAGTTGCCAAATCCACCGGCAAACGCATAGCTGGCTGACACCAAGAGCTGCTGCATCAAGCTCAGGGCCACGAACGCCAGAATCGCGGAGAGGTCCAAACCTCCCAGCGGGGGGATCAGGCCACGAAAGGCATTGAGGTAAGGATCAGTGATCGAGCTCACAGTGCTGAGCACTGGATTCCCCATATCCACATTCGGAAACCAGGTGAGAAGGACGCGAACGATCAAGACGAAGGAATAAATCTGCAGGGTCTGGGCAATGATCTGCAGAAAGGTGGAAACAAAACTCAAATCCATCGGTGCCTTTCAAGCGTGAATACTGAATGAACTTTATGCAGCCTGATCAGGTTCTGAGATCCCTCTATCAGGAAGCACAGAAAATGTGCGGTGAAACTTTTCAGAAAGGCTGAGCCAATAGGAACGCCCTTCGCTTTGGCGTTTCCGTTCAATGAAGTTCTGACTGAGCAGCTCCTTGATGTGGTCGTAGGCGCCTGATCCCCTTAACTCAACCAGTTCCGACTGAAGGATCCGTCGTTTCAAAGCAATCGTTGCCAGTGTTCTCAGCGTTGCCGTGGAGAGGTTCACCGGTAAGAGATTGCGCACCAGTTCCCCAAGACCAGCACGCAACTGAAGGCTGTACCGACCGCTGTTTTCATGGATTTCCAGGGCCGTATCCCGTTGGGCATAACCAGCAACCAACGCGAGCAGACCCTGTTCCGTCTCTTGTTCACTGGCGTCGGCCAACTCGGCCAGCTCCGCAGTGGAAAGGGCTTTGCCTTTCAGGTAAAGAATCGCCTCCAAGCGCGCTGGAAGGGAGAGATTGAATTCCTGCATGTTGCTTCGCTCTAATTCTTGTGCCATGAACTCCCCCTAGGCACGGGCATTCAAAGTAACGCTGGTGCATGGTTTGGCCATGCATTCCTCCTCATCCACCCAGAAAGAGTTGATAAGCCGGGTTACTCGTTTCTTCCCAACTGATGTAACCAAGGTCGCGCAGGAAGGCTTGCCAGGCCTCCCGATCATCTGTATTGACAAGTACACCCACCACGATCCGACCCACATCAGCTCCATGGTTTCGGTAATGAAAAATGCTGATGCTCCAGTCGCGATGCAAGGCCGTGACGAAACGCATTAAGGCCCCTGGCCGCTCTGGGAACTCAAAGCGATAAAGCAGCTCCTGCACATTGCTGGCTGTCGACGTTGCCGGCAATCGGCCTCCGACCATGTGCCGGAGATGCACCTTGGACAGTTCATCGTCACTGAGATCGAGGCAGGCATAGCCATGGGTCTGGAGATGGCCGATCAAGGACGATCGGTCATCGGGTCCGCTCACCTGAACGCCCATAAAAATGTGGGCCTGTTCACCGGCTCCCATGCGATAAGAAAATTCAGTGAGGCTGCGATCTGCAAGCAATTCACAGAGACAGCGAAGACTCCCTGGCCGCTCTGGGATTTCTACGGCGAGCATCGCTTCGCGTTCTTCACCCAGTTCGGCCCGTTCAGCCACAAAGCGCAGGCGCGCGAAATTGATGTTCGCTCCACAGGCAACAGCCACCAGATTTTGGTTTTGCAGCGACCTTCGGCTCACATCAGCCTTGAGACCGGCAACAGCAAGGGCACCTGCGGGTTCAAGGATGGAGCGGGTGTCTTCAAAAACATCTTTGATGGCCGCACAGATTTCGTCGGTGCTCACGGTGACGATGTCATCCACATACTTTTGAGCCAAAGCAAAGGTGTGCTCCCCCACCTCGCGAACAGCCACACCATCTGCAAACAGTCCCACCTGGGGCAGTCGGATGCGTTCACCAGCCTCTAAGGACAGGGTCATGGCGGCGGCATCATGGGGTTCAACGCCGATGATTTGAACGTCAGGCCAGAGACTTTTCACATACACGGCGATCCCGCCGATCAAACCACCACCCCCCACAGCCACATAGATCGCATCGGGTGGTTGGTGGCACTGACGCAGGATTTCCATGCCCACCGTTCCCTGGCCAGCAATCACCTCCGGATCGTCAAACGGATGGATAAAACAGAGATGTTCCGCTTCGCTGCGGGACCTGGCTTCGGCATAGGCCTCGTCGTAGGTCTCGCCATGGAGAACCACCTCGGCTCCCAGCTGGCGTACAGCATCGACCTTGACGCCAGGAGTTGTCACGGGCATCACGATCACGGCTCTACAGCCGAGGTGGGAAGCGCTGAGGGCCACCCCTTGTGCGTGATTTCCAGCACTAGAGGCGATGACTCCGAGTTTCAGCTCAGCCTCAGAGAGCTGAGCCATGCGGTTGTAGGCACCACGCAACTTGAAGGAAAAAACGGGTTGCAGGTCTTCCCGTTTCAACCAAATGCTGTTGCTCAGCCTTCGGCTCAGGTTGTTGGCGAGTTCTAAAGGGGTTTCCCGGGCCACGTCATAGACACGGGCGCGCAGGATCCTCGGCAAGTAATGATCCATCCCTGCAGTCTGACAACTGCTCAACATCGCGAAGGGTCGGTACGGCCCGTAGATTGAATGGATAGGTCTGGGGATGGGTATGCAACTGAGCGAATTGACCCATCCCAATCAGCTGCACGGGCTGTCTGAGGCGCAGCTTGAGGATGTGGCCAAACAGATTCGTGAACGCCATTTAGAGGTGGTGTCCAACAGCGGAGGGCATCTCGGTCCTGGATTAGGCGTTGTTGAATTAACCCTGGCGCTGTACCAAACGCTTGACCTTGACCAAGACAAGGTGGTGTGGGATGTGGGGCATCAGGCCTATCCGCACAAATTGATTACAGGTCGATATGGAAACTTCGACTCCCTGCGCCAACAGGGAGGAGTGGCCGGTTATCTGAAGAGAACGGAAAGTCGTTTTGATCATTTCGGTGCTGGGCACGCGAGCACATCCATTTCGGCAGCCCTCGGAATGGCCATGGCCCGTGATCGGCAAGGTCTTGATTACAAATGCGTTGCGGTGATTGGTGATGGGGCCCTCACCGGTGGCATGGCCCTGGAGGCGATTAACCATGCCGGTCATCTGCCATCCACTCCACTGCTCGTTGTTCTGAATGACAACGACATGTCGATCTCTCCACCTGTTGGTGCGCTATCGACCTATCTCAACCGGATGCGCTTAAGCCCGCCTCTTCAATTCTTGTCTGGAAGCGTCGAAGAGAGCGTGCGCCATCTCCCCTTCATGGGCGGAGAAATTCCACCGGAACTCAATCGTCTCAAAGAGAGCATGCGCCGGCTGGCGGTTCCCAAAGTGGGCGCTGTGTTTGAGGAGCTTGGTTTCACCTACATGGGTCCGATCGATGGTCATGACATTGGCGAAATGACCCGAACCTTCCAGGCCGCTCATCGCGTCGGTGGTCCGGTGATGGTTCATGTTGTTACAAAAAAAGGCAAGGGCTACCCCTACGCAGAAGCCGATCAGGTTGGGTACCACGCCCAGTCAGCCTTCAACCTCAGTACAGGCAAAGCAAGGCCGAGCAAAACCCCCAAACCACCGAGTTACAGCAAGGTGTTTGGACAAACGCTTGTCAAACTCTGCGAACAGAACCCAAGGGTGGTTGGGATCACAGCTGCCATGGCAACGGGAACGGGCTTAGACATCCTTCAAAAAGCGCTACCCGAGCAATACATCGACGTCGGCATTGCTGAGCAGCATGCCGTGACCCTGTCGGCTGGCATGGCTTGCGATGGACTCAGGCCTGTTGTGGCGATTTACAGCACGTTTTTACAGAGAGCCTTTGACCAGCTCATTCACGATGTGGGGATTCAAAAACTGCCGGTGACCTTTGTTTTGGATAGGGCAGGCATTGTTGGAGCCGATGGTCCGACCCACCAAGGGCAGTACGACATCAGCTACATGCGTGCAATTCCTAATTTCACCGTGATGGCACCCAAGGATGAAGCTGAGCTTCAGAGGATGCTGGTGACGTGTCTTAACCATGACGGCCCCACCGCTCTGAGAATTCCTCGCGGTCCCGGTGAAGGGGTCCCCCTCATGGAAGAAGGCTGGGAAGCTCTACCCATTGGTTGTGGTGAGGTCGTACGTGAAGGCCATGATGTTTTGGTGGTGGCCTATGGAGCCATGGTTCCGAAGGCAGTAGCCACCGCGAAATGCTTGTCCGCTGTAGGTGTTGAGGCGGCGGTGATCAACGCGCGTTATCTACGCCCGCTGGATGAAGCACTCATTCATCCCATGGCCGAGAAGATTGGCAAGATCATCACGATGGAAGAGGCTGCATTACCGGGCGGCTTTGGCTCAGCTGTTCTTGAATCTCTCCAGGAGAAGGGGTTAGCCATTCCCATGCTCCGCATTGGCATTCCTGACCAACTGGTGGATCATGCAACTCCCCAGCAGAGTTTCGAAGCCTTGGGTTTGACACCGGATCAAATGGCTGTCCGGATCAAGCAGCATTTCCAGCTGCAAACAACGGGCTCGCTGAAGCTCGAAGAAAAAAAGCCAGCTGAAATGACGTCAGCTGGCTGACGTGTGGTGAACAAAGGCAGCGCTACTGCCTTTGTTCAGCGGATCATCAAGGGAAACTTAAAGAACGCCTCGGGCGGCGAGTCCTTGGATGGCGCCAATGCCAATCATGTGACCCAAGCTTGTGGTGGCCAGCATGCTGGCGTGACTCATGCCTCCAAAGAAAGAGGCGCCGGGCAATTTGATGCCTTCGTTTTGATGCTTAATCGTGGCTTTGCCAATCCCGATGGCGATGACATTGCAGACCACCATCACAAGGGCAACCTTGGGTGACCAGGAAACAGTGGCGGGAGCAATAGCCAGAAGAGGAGTGAACATGCAGCGCAACAAGCGACACCTCATCTTCCGAGGTCATCGCCCCAAGATCTCCTCCTCGTAAGAGTTATTCACTGGCTCTTTGGATTTTGTGCGAAGCAAACCGGCAACAATGCAGGCATTGCTCAACGTGAGGAAGGCTTCCGCACCTCCATGAAGCCAATCCACAGCGACCAATTCAGAGTCATAACGAACAAGAGCAAACACCGCCGCCGCAATCGTGACAGCAACGAACAACAGGGTGAGCTGAAAACCAAGAACGGTCAATTTTGGGAGTTGCTGGCTGCGCCCAAGGTGAAACAGAAACACCAAATAAGGAAGCAGGGACAGGGCAAACAGGGGGGCTGGATCAAAGTTCGATGTCATCCCTTCACCTTCATATCCACCGATGCGTCGCGTTGCAGATTCCAGGCAGCAATCGCCAGGGTGACGTTTCCAAGGAGGGTTGTACTGGCCTGCAACGTAACGAGCCAGCGAAGACTCTCAGCATTGTCATAGAGGTGCCAAGTGCATGCAGCCATGGCGCTGATCAGCGCCGGAATCATGGCTGCAGAGAGCCAGATCATGCTCATCTGAGAGCCGCGAGATCCACGCTGAGCGATCAACACCATCGCCAACAGCCACTCAAAGACAGAAGCCACATGAATCCACCATGTGCCAAGCGAAAGGGCATGCATGCAGTACAACCGAGCGATTCACCAACGTAGGCGCCCTAAGCGCTGATAATGAGGGTAAGCATGGTGTTGTGAATGTCTGGGCTGGCTCCGTCTTTCTCGCCTAGGCGCATTCTCCTCTGTGGCTATTACGGAGAACACAACCTTGGCGATGACGCCCTGCTTGAGGTGTTGAACAAGCAGTTGCCCGAGGGCTGGCAACCCTTGATTACAGCCCACGATGCATCGGCGGTTCAAACGCTTGTTCCGAATGCAACTGTCGTGAACAGGAGGTCATTAAAAGACGTCTTGAAGAGCATTCAACACGTCCAGGTGGTGGTGCTGGGAGGTGGAAGCCTGCTCCAAGACAGCACAAGTTTTCGAAGCCTTATTTATTACATCGTTTTGATTGTGGTGGCACGAGCAAAACGCAAGCCCGTCCTGCTATGGGGGCAAGGTCTCGGACCGCTCAAGCATCCATTCAGCCGCTTTCTCGTGGGCCGTGTTCTCAACGGTGCTGCCTCCATTACCTGGAGAGACTCAGCATCCATACAACTGGCCAAGCAACTGGGAATCAAAACGATGATGTCAGTGGCACCGGATCCGGTCTGGACCCATCAGATGAATGAACACAAAGGGGGAGGAAATATTGTGCTGTGTTGGCGACCAAGCCAATTGTTAACAGACGCTGGATGGTCAGTCCTACTGCAAGGCGTCGATTATTTGAGCAAAAGCAGTGATCGATCGGTCACATGGTTGGCCTTTCATGCCAATCAAGATGTCAACTTGCTGCAAACATTGACAGAGAAAGGCTTGGTGCCCAATACCTTGGCGGCAAAATCAGAGACTGTTGTTGCAGAAAACATCGAGCATGCAGAACAGATCTTTAGTGAGGCAAGTCTGGTGATAGCCATGCGATTGCATGCCTTAATTTTAGCGATTGTCAATCAATGTCCAACGGTAGGACTCAGCTATGACCCAAAAGTAGAAGCAGCAGCACGTACGGCTGATGTGCCTTGGTTTGATCTGTCACACCTACCAAGCCTAGAAATATTGCTGGAGCAATGGCAAACATGCATGAAAAATCCTCCGTCCAAGAGCCATCTTCATAGCATCAGAACACAAGCCTACGAACACGAAAAGGTACTCAGGTTATCCTTGAGCAGACTAGAAAAGAACATCAATGTTTAGAAAGACGACAGCCACTCTCTTCATCAAAATGATGCTCATCTGAAGAGTTCCAAGAAACAAAAGGCGTCTCAGGAATTTCAACTGTCGTTGAGCAAGATAATCTCAACTGACCTTGAGGAGAGTCAAGGTAGAGAAGCTGAGAACTACCGAGCCATTCACGGGAAATTAATTTGCAGGGCAGACCCTCCTTGGCAAAGAAAAGAGCCTCAGGTCTCACAGCACACACAACCCCATTCTTTGGCGAAAGGCAGTTGATTTGAGGACGACCAATAAATTTGGCAATGAACAACGTTTCAGGACGATGATAAAGATCTGCAGGAGTGGCAACCTGTTGAATGCGCCCAGAGTGGAGAACAGCGATACGATCAGCAATCGCCATCGCTTCATGCTGATCATGCGTGACATGGATCACTGGTTTTTGACGGTTAAGAACGAGACGACGAAGTTCTGGCCGTAACTCTTCGCGCAGTTGAGCATCCAAATTGCTCATCGGCTCATCGAGCAGATACACATCTGGATCGCGTAACAAAGCCCTGGCTAACGCCACCCGTTGCCTTTGACCTCCAGACAACTGAGCAGGCAACACATCTGCATGCTGTTGCAGTTGAACAAGATCAAGCATGTCTTGAATCCGTTGCAACCGTTCAGCAGGACGGACCCCTCGTACGCGAAGACCTAGTTCTAAATTTGCCATCACACTCAAATGTGGAAGCAAGGCATAACTTTGAAAAACCATTCCCACAGCTCTCTGAGCAGCTATGGCATGCGTAACGTTGGCTTGATCAAGAATGATCTCGCCTTCAGAAACAGGATCAAGGCCCGCAATGAGACGCAGAGTTGTGCTTTTACCACACCCAGATGGACCAACTAAGGCAACACATTCACCGTTATCAACATGGAGATTGAGATGACGAACAATCCATTGTTGACCAACACGACGTCCTAAATTTTGAATTTGAAGAGTCATCCTTTTACAGCTCCGCTAGTAAGACCAGAAACAATCGGTTTTTGAAAGATCAGAACGAGTAAGACCAAGGGAATGGAGCCGAGCACGGTTGCTGCTGCATAAGCACCATAAGGAACAGAATAAATGGAAGATCCTGCAATTCTGGCCATGGCAACGGGCAAAGTTAATTTATTAGAATCACTAATCCAAGTTAAAGCAATAGGATACTCATTCCAAGAGAAAAGAAACACCAGAATGGCCGTGCTCGCGGTCGCAGGGGAAATCAAAGGGATCAAGATCCAACGGAATCTTTGAAACAATGAAAGGCCTTCGAGCTTTGCCGCATCCTCTAATTCCGGTGGCAGATCACTGAACGCACTATTCAGTAGAAGAATGGCAAGAGGTTGAGAAAGTGCAGCGTAGGGGAGGCTTAACGCTAAGAGCTGGTTGCCCAGATTCAAAACACGCGCTAATTCAAGCAAGGCCAAGAACAACAGCACGTAAGGAAACAGAGCAGCACCGACAAGAGCCAATCGACTCAACATGGATACCTTTCTGGGAATCCGGTTTAATGCATAGGCAGCAGGGAGAGCGAGCAGTAAACAAAGAAATGTACTAGATACGCCCACTATCAAACTGTTAACGAGATATCGCCAAAACGGTGGATTGGCCGTTAAAACATTCTGATAATGAACAAGAGTCCAGCGGTGGTCGATGGAAGCAAAGGGTTGTGTAAGAGCTTGATCACTACAGAGGGATGTGTAAACCTGCCAGAGCAAGGGACCTAACGACCAAAACAAGAGCAGTCCAACAAGAAAACGACGGTTCATGACTCAACGACCTCCTGTGACTTTGAATGCGTAGGAATAAGAATTTGCAAAACAATCCAAGCAAGAATACAAAGAAGGCTGATAAGTATAAAACTAGCCATTATAATCGTTGCACTATAACCAAAGTCTAAAAACCTAAGGGCATTCCAATAAGCATATAAGGCAACACTTTCAGTACTACTCGCAGGTCCACCTCCTGTAAGAACTTGGATCAGATCAAACACACCAAAGGCTTGTGCAAGTCTAAAAAGTAAGGCAAGTAGGATGTACGGACGAAGCAAGGGAAGCGTGATACGTCGCAAGCAAATAAACGCATTGCCACCCTCGAGACGCACGGCTTCATAAAGGTCCACTGGAATCGTCTGCAATCCAGCCAACAAAATCAAGGCAGCAAAGGGCGTTGTTTTCCAAACATCAGCCCATACGGTTGCCATCCATGTGAGTCTTGGGTCACCGAGAATATTCAGTGATCCCAATCCAACGATTCTGGTTAAGTGATCAACCGGTCCATAAGGGGTATTAAAAATCCAGCGCCACCCAAGTGCCATCACAGTGGTAGGGAGTGCCCAAGGAATCAGGGCAAGGGTTCTCACAACATCTCGTCCTCGCCAGCGCTGATCCAGTAGGAGAGCAATCATGAGGGCAAGAACGAGCTCAAGACCAACAGACACTCCGGAAAAACGCAGGGTTTGCCCAAGATCCTGCCAATAGCGTTGATCCTGAAGCAATCGCAGCCAATTCGCACCACCATTGGGGATCGCGATTAGCCCGGTAATAACAGAGTCGGCATGAAAACTAAGCCATGCATAACGCAGCAAGGGACCAACAAAGACAACAACAAGCAGCAGAAGTGCTGGAAGTAATAGAAAAGTGATCATGGCTGATCACCTGCTGAGATCAGGATTTGCCTGGTGTTATCTGTTGCCACATCCATCCCTGCCTTGGGTGTCTGTTCATGCGTGAGAATACTGCTGAGTTGGCGTTGCAAAACATCACTAATTTGAGCATACAGAGGAGTTTCTGGTCTTGGCTTAACGACTTTCAAGGCCTTCTGAAAATCTTCGAGTATTGGAGATTCGGTTAGCAATTGTGGGTCATCAAAAACAGCTTGTTGTGTTGGTGTATATCCATATTGGAGATACAGCTGCTTTTGAGCAGCATCAGTCGTTAAAAAACGAATCGCTTCAATCGAAGCATCCACATGTTTAGAACCTTTCAAAACCGTCAGTCCCCAGCTCCCAAGGGTTGAAGTGGCATGACCAGGCTTGGCCACCATCGTTGTGATGCCAACGTTCCCTTTCACAGCGCTATCGGATTTTTGCAGTTCAGCCCAGGCGTAGGGCCAATTCCGCATAAAAGCTGCATCACCAACTTTGAAACTCTGAAGAGCCTCTGGTTCCGCATAATTGGTAACGGCCTTTGGGCTAACGCCACGATCAATAAGCCCTTGCAACCAAGCTGCAGCTTCTACACCCGGTTTCAAATCTAAGCCAATTTGATTATCAGTAGGTTGCAACCAATCACCACCAAAGCCATCAATCATTTCCAAATAGACACAACTAAGCCCCTCATATTGTCGGCCTTGCCAGACATAACCCCAATCAATTTTTTTATCTTTCTGAAGAGTTTGACTGATTAAGACCAATTCATCCGGTGTTTCTGGTGGTTTATCCATCAAATCCGTTCTGTAGTAAAGCAATCCCATATCTGAGGTCATAGGCCAGCGATAAAGATGACCGTCATAGGAGTTTCCCTCGCGAGCACCCATCGCTAATGAATCCAAATCATCTTGATTGAAAAACCCCTCAAGAGGTTCCATCCAGCCAGCTGCAGCATACTTAGGTAGCCAGGTCACATCCATGAGCAAGCCATCAAAAGGGGCTTTGCCTAAAAGCAAACTACTAATGGCTAAATCAGAAATAGCTTCTGTTTCTAACGGGCCACGAATAACTTTTAGGTGAATGTCCCCTCGATGCTCCCTGTTGAATTGCTTGACCAAATCCTGTGTCGCATCGGCGAAGGGAGCAGCCATCAAAAAAGAAACTGATTCAATCGATCTTGCTTGGACGAGACCAATGCAGGCAGTACAAATTAATACAACAGAGAGAGAAACAAGAACCCTGCGCAGGAACATATTCAAATTCATCTTCAAATACCATTCTGACCTTCAAGAGCATTCATTTGCTCACTAACCCAGTCACTCACTGTAAAACTCTCGACAGCACTGCTCATTCTGCTCATACGTTTAATCTGTTCATCTTTGGGCATTTCTAGGGCACGTTCAATCGTCTCGTCCATCTGCCGATGGGAATAGGGATTGGTCAAGATTGCTCCATCAAGAACTACAGAAGCACCCGTAAATTCTGACAGAACTAAGACACCGCCCCGATCCTTACGTGCTGCCGCATATTCCTTTGCGACGAGATTTAAACCATCACGCAGGGGTGTAATCCAACAGATATCTGATCGCGTAAACCATGCAACCATTTCCTCATAGGGTATGCGCCTTGTGGAGAACCGGATAGGCACCCAATCAATCAAACTAAATCGACCATTGATGCGACCTGCCGTTTCTTCGATCGTACGTTGGGTATCTTCGTAGATTTTCATGCCGCTTGCAGCGGCAACACAAGCGAGCATGAGCACAACCTTCCCATGCCAATCAGGTCGCCGTTCCAGTAAACGTTCGAACGCAAGCAACAGCTCTTCATTGCCTTTGGTGTAGTCAACTCGGCTAGCAGAAAGAATGAGCTTTCTACCTTTTTTGGTGTCGTCATCAATTTTATCGGCCAATTCTTGAACATCATCACGACCTGCAAGCTCCTGAATAACATCCGGAGATGTTCCAACAGGAGAAGACAAGAGCTGAATCTTACGGCCCTTGTAATGTAAGCAAGGGGTCTCCGAGGGTTCGGTTAAAGCGGAGCCAGTTGAAACGAATCGAGGATTGACAGGTTGCTTCGCTCCCTTCTTGGCACCGAGTAAGCAGTTGGCCGCACGGGCAAAGTTTTCGGTATAACGGGGAATATGGAATCCCACCACATCACAACTTAGTAGGCTTTCAAGAATTTGCTCACGCCATGGCAAAATGGCAAAAACATCATTACCAGGGAACGGCGTATGATGGAAGAAAGCAATCTTTAAATCAGGCCTTAATTCTCTGATGTAGCCAGGAACAAGCCATAAATTGTAGTCATGAACCCATACAGTGGCTGATTCAGCTGCCTGCCGACAGGCAGCTTTAGCAAATCTCAGATTAACTTCTTCAAAAATACCCCAATCTGCATTGTTGACATTAAAATGGGTTGGGAATGTATGCAGAATTGGCCAAAAGGATTCTTTCGATGTGACGTGATAAAAGCTTGATATCTGATTCTCTTCTAGGGGAATTCTGCACAACGTAAAGGGGCTGGGATCCGACATCGAAATGCTTTCATCATTCGAATCTTCAACATTGTCAACCTTCCTCCAGGCGATCCAAGTGCCATTTTCTCTTGTGCGGAATAAATTCCTTAATGTAGGAATAATCCCATTGGGACTTTTCTGATCGCACCAAATTCTATTGCCATTTTCATCTCTTCCTTCATCAAAGGGCGTGCGATGGTACAGAAGAATGAAAGGACTTTGTCCCTTTGTGACCGCCATGCTTCACCTCTCGTTTTTGGCTCTATAGAGCCATGGTCAACCCTCCATCTCTAACACGCACAGATCACTCAACCAGTCTGTAACTCATTGAGACGCGTTAGCACCTCCTTGGCATGACCGACGGGACGGACTCCTGTCCATACAGCTCGAAGAACAGACTCAGGATCAATGAGAAACGTATGCCTCATCGAGTATGGGGCCATCCACGACCCATAGGCTTTGCTCACGAGGCCATCTGGATCGGAGAGCAACGGAAATTTCAACTCCTCAGAGCTACAAAACGACTCGTGATCGCTGACGGAGTCAGCACTGATCGCAACCACCTCTGCCCCTTTCTTTTGAAAGGCAGGCAACGCATCCTGAAAGCCATGAGCTTCGATGGTGCAACCAGAAGTGAAATCCCTCGGATAGAAGTAAACCACCAACCAACGTCCTTGGAGGTTGGTCAAACTCCAACGCGTTTGCTCTGGATGAACACTGCTGAAACCAGGAAGATCAAAATCGGGAGCTTTGATTCCGATCTCAGGAGCTTGACCGCCCAAAGCACTGACTCGGCCGGGAGCCAATAAAAAAACCCCTGCCCCCAGAACTGCAGTCTGGAGGAGGGATCGTCTATTCATGAAACCGTTGTCAGTGACCGAATTCTAGAGAGATTCAGAGTTTTGCGAGGTTGATTCCCAGGGAGCGGGCGTAGGCACCCAAACCTTTTTTCTGGATGGTCTTAAGAGCTCTGGTGGTGATACGCAGGTTGATCCAACGTTTGCCCTCTGCCCACCAGAGACGACGCTGCTGCAGGTTTGCCTGTTGCAGCTTTTTGGTGCGTATATGCGAGTGGCTCACAGCCATGCCGTTGTTGGCGCGAGTACCTGTGAGCTGACACACCCGTGACATAACGGCGTCCTTGAGAAAGCGATGGCCAATGGCCGAATCGATACTTTAGCAAAGTGTCTGCTTAGAAACCTCGCTCCATCAGGCGGGACATCAGCTGCAAATTTTTGGTTTGGAAATTTGCAAGCTCTTTCGGATCAAGTCCTCCTACAGACAGCTTGGCTGTTTCGTACAAGTGTTGGGCCAGATCACGGGCAAGCATTTCGCTAGGCGATTGGCCGGCATCGCCAACAATGACACCACCTGATTGAAGTTTAAGTAAGCCTTCAACAAGGGGATGTTTTTGATTGACGAGCAGAACGTGATAGTCGGGCAATCCCGGTAACCGCTGATCCATGAGCGCACCGATGTCGTTCATGCGGCGCATCTGCTCAGGAAGCAAAATCAAAGCGGCAGGCCCTTCAGACCCAGATTTAAGAGCTTGAACCTGGATCGTAACTTTATCGTTATCAAGGGCATCTTTGATCAACTTCCTCAAGCTTTCACTTTTCGTTTCTCCATCTCCATCACTCAACTCAGGCGTATCCTCTTTAAGGGATGAATCCAACTCAGCATCAACGCGCTGAAATTTCAATTCTTCATGACGAGATTCAAGCCATGGAATAAACTGACTATCAATGATTGTATCTGCGAACAAAACCTCACGATCCTGCGAAGTCCATAAGTTCAATGCTGCTGATTGTGAGACTTCATCAGTACAATATAAAATAATTTTCTCATCGGCAGGCAGCCTTCCGCGATAACCCTCAAGGGTGGTGAAGTTGCGTTCATCACCTTTAATGGGGTCGCAATGTTCGCTTGAAGAAGCGGAGGTACTGGTAGCGAACATCACCAATTCTTCTACCTGATCAGCAAACTTATCATCTTCCATCGCTCCAATTTTTACAAACGGTGCTAATGACTCCCAAGCTTCTGCATAGGCCTGCGGATCGTCTTTTTTAAGGCTGCGCAGTCGATCAGAAACCTTCTTAGCAACAAAATTACCAATGGAACGAACGCGACGATCGGTCTGCAGAGCACTTCTGCTCACATTTAAAGGAATGTCGGGAGAGTCAATAACACCCCTTAGCGGAAGAAGGTAACGGGGAACCACCTCTTTGATGGAATCGCTAACAAACACTTGGTTGCAGTAAAGCTTAATTTCTCCTTTCTCCCAGTCAGCTCTACCGGTTTGCTTGGGAAAAAATAGAATGCCCTGCAGATTGTACGGATAATCGGTATTTAGATGAACCCACAGCAAGGGGTCACCCTGGAATGGGTAGAGGTAATTATAAAGGTCAATATAATCTTGATCAGAAAGCTCCCGAGCACTTTTACGCCAAGGTGCCACCATTTTATTAATCGTTTCTCCTTCAAGCTGTACTGGTACTGACATAAAGTCGCAGTACGTATTAATCAGTGTTTTTATTCTGGCTGGCTCTATATATTCCATTTCCTCCTCCATGAGATGGAGGATGACATCTGTTCCAGCGTCGGATCGTTCAGCTGCGGTCAAATTAAAATTAGGAGAACCGTCGCAAGACCAACGCACGGCTTCTTGGTCAGGTTTTGCAGACTTCGTAAGCAGTTCAACCCGCTCTGCCACCATAAAGCTCGAGTAAAAACCCAAACCAAAGTGACCAATAATCGCATCATCTTCCTGCTTGTATTTCTCTAGAAAATCTTCAGCGCTTGAAAAAGCAACTTGGTTGATGTAGCGCTTCACCTCATCTGCCGTCATACCAATTCCGTTATCGGAAATGGTCAAAGTTTTGGCCTCACGGTCTACATGAATTTTTATCGCGCCATCATCCCCCTCGCTGCAATCCCCTGCCATTGCTGCCATTCGCCGTTTGCTGATCGCATCAACGCCGTTGCTGACAAGCTCGCGCAAAAACACCTCATGGCCGGAGTAAACCGCCTTTTTGATGATCGGGAAAATATTCTCGGTGTGGATCTGAATTTGACCCTGTTCGTCCATCACCGCCATACCAACAGCTTGTAAAACTGAAGTTTAGAGATGCACCCTGTCAAGGCACAACAGCTAGTAGAGGGGGGTTCTCCGAACCTCATAATCAAGGATGATCCTCAATGGCATAAAAAAGCCAGCAAAATTCTTCCAAAAAGGCTTTTTACAAAAACACTCCCACGCTCAACAAGACAATCAAGAATGGAGCATGTACTCCTCAGCGTTGATCCAATGAGAGGATGAAATCAACCAGGTGTTTGTAGATCCGCTCGCTCCTCAGGAAGGATGGCATTGGCTACAGGGCAAACCTGCAGGCAAATGCCGCAATCAATACACGTATCAAAATCAATCCAGTAAAAATCTGTCCCTTTTTTATTTTTCCCAGCTCCTGGATTGATGCAGGCAACAGGACAAGCATCAACACAGTCAGCAACGCCCTCGCAGATATCGGTGACGATCGTGTGTGCCATAGCTGTTGGTTGTCTTTCCTGGGCAATCTAATCAGACAACCAGTCGATGGTGTTGCACCCCGAGGGTTGCAGACGCTGATCGGCTTCTTCACGATTTCGACAAGGCTTAAGATCACATTGGGCGACTTGACCTTGGGCATGCCAGCTCGTCTGTTTCAACAGAGCCTTTTCAAGTGTTGAATCATCGCTCCAGCAAACTAAAATGCTGGATTGCCTCTTGACATGTTCGGGGCTAGAGCCAGGAAGATCACGAATATCGTCAAGGCAAAAACTGAAGCCCACTCCTCCAGCATTCAGCTCGCCTTCGCCGCAACGTTGCACGAGGCCGTCATAGCGCCCGCCGCGGGCAATCACAACGGGAGCAGACACCCCCTGGCAAACCAACTGAAACACCAAACCGTCATACAGCTCATGATGCGGATGAAAGGTTGGGTCCAATTGAAGGGTCAACGATTGTTGTTCGGCGAGTGGACTGAGATGCAGAAACAATCGTTTCAAGTCATTGAGCACTGGCTGTGACCCGAAACTTTCTCCCAAAAGATCAAGAATGGTCTGGGGTGTACCTCGACAGTCCAGTAAGTTCAGCAACCGTTTGAGATCCGACGCCTCCAGCCCCATGGCTTCGAGTCCGAGGCGGTCGTATTGAATTAAGCAAGTGCGAATCTCTTCCCGTATCGGAGGTTCAAAAGGAGCCAACACCAATTCCATCAAGGACGTGTGACCAATCAAGAGTTGGGGTTGATGCTCACCAAGCAGCGAGAGAGCATTCATCGCTTCTAGAAGCAAGGTGAGAAGTTCCAGTTCTGCTGCCAGATCCTTAACGCCAAAGAGCTCTACACCACTGTGCAGTTTTTCCTCGATGCACAGTCCTCCCTCTTCAGCCGTCCGACTCTCGAAAATAGTTCCGCAAGCACAGAGCCGGAGAGGTCTCGGTCGATCTTTGAGTCTTGTGCAGGCAGCTCTAGCAATGGAAGCTGTCATCTCTGGCCGAAGACCCAGGGGGTCATCGGCCACAAGTCGAACGACGTCATGACTGGCAATCGCACCCCCCGCCATCAGTGTGTCGAGCCGTTCCACCTGCGGGGGCGACACCTCGTCGTATCCCCAATGGCGATAGACCATCGCCAACTGTTCTCTCAAATGCTGATTCTGTTGGACCTGCTTCGGATTCAGATCTCGAGCGCCCGTGGCGGGTTGCAGGGCCATCCAGCTAGTCAACAAATCACGAACAGTGATCCTATGACTGCCGATCCTCAAGCTCCATAAAGCTTGGGTTCCAAGGCGGTCACCCGTGAGAGTTCTTGCTTGAGGGGGAGATGCAGCCCTGGTGATGACGCAAGAATCCTGCCTTCCTGCACATCAAAGGCGGAATCTTTGTAATCACCAACACAACCACCAGCACAGGCCACCAATGCGGCACCTGCCGCAAGATCCCAGGGAGCCAAACCCCGCTCCCAATAGCCGTCCAGGCGTCCAGTTGCCACAAAAGCCAGGTCAACAGCAGCGGCACCACCCCGACGAACACCGCGACAACGATGGGTTAGCCAACAAAACTCGGCGTAATTGTTGTCAATTCGCTCATGCCTGTCGTAAGCGAATCCCGTGACAAGAAGACTGTCTTGCAAAGAGCTGCAGTCACTGACCTGAATCGGAGCATCGTTGACAAAGCTCCCTTGATTGGGAGAACACCAATAGGTTTCGTTGAGGAATGGAACGGCCACGGAACCCAGCAGGGGCTTCCCCTTCCAGATCAAGCCCACAGACGTGGCGAAGAATGGATAACCGTGGGCAAAGTTTGTCGTTCCATCGAGAGGATCCACGCACCAACACAACGATCCCGGCGTGCCACTGGATCCCGATTCTTCCGCAAGGATCGAAATGGTGGGAGTGTGTTCTCTTAAGTAGTCGAGAACCACTTTTTCAGCAGCCACATCGGCGTTGGTGACCAAATCACCCACACGACCCTTGCTTTCGATGCTGCTGAGGCGTCCGTAATGCTGCATCAGCACCGCTGCTCCCAGGTTGGATGCAGCGCGGGCTACCTCAGCAAGCGTTTGCTGCGTGGAATCATCGAGTTCTGCATCGAGGGCAACCTGTCGGCAATCAAGCATGGGAGTCATCACTCATCCTCCAAAGGAAGGCCAGGGCGAACCTGACCACGTCCGAAATGACGTCCAAACTGAAGCTCATACACCTCATCCTCATCTTGCGTGATCGCTTCAAGGGGACCCATGGCTCTTGCCACGCAAAGCAAGCCATATCCCTGTTGCCTGAGCTCTTTTGAGAGTCCCATGGCCTCTGTTTGATCCAGACATCCCTTTTGCACCTTCACCGCGCAGGACGTGCAGCAGCCATTCCGACACGAGAAAGGAAGCGGATCACCCTGCTGCTCGAAGCTTTGGAGGATGTACTCCCCCTCAGGAACCTGATGGGTAATCGTCCGTCCAGCCTGGGGCCAGTGAATTGTGACTGTGTGATTTGGTCTCATATCAGGCCCTCAGGAAACGCCCTGCTACATTCTCATCTCAGCCACTGGAGAGGTGGCCGAGTGGTCGAAGGCGCAGCACTGGAAATGCTGTATAGGGGCAACTCTATCGAGGGTTCGAATCCCTCCCTCTCCGTTCAAGCTCCTCACTCCCTTGCTTCGCAAGGGATTTTTTTTGGGAACTCCCTTCTGCAAAGGGGGACGTTCCACCAAGAAATGGTCATGAAGGACGTTCCATCAAGGAATGACCATGAAGGACGTGCCACCAAAACCGGCTTAAGACCGAGAAAACTAAAACAACAAAATCGAAGCATTCATTGTCGTCAACACATCCAAGGACTAGGAATTACTTTCAGGCAAAATAACAGCAACATACAGTCGGCAATCCATCATTTCAAGAACGAGAAAATATTTATTGAAAAATGTATAAAAAGTACTCACAACTTTACGCAAGACACACAAATGCAAAAAACATAGAAATACAGGCATCAACTCACAAGGTATTTATTTTTCCTAAGCAAATCAAGCGCAACAATTAAACACCGTAAGATCGCTTACCCACGCACATCTACAGACTTGCAAAAGTCAAGTTCTAATTTTAAATTCTAGTTCAACGTGCACTGGGTAAGTACTCTTTTCTCGCCTAAATCACTCATGCCAAATCACTCCTCTGGGCTACTTGTAAACGAAGCATCAAATAGGAAAACTCAAATTTCCTTTGCAAGCAATTCTGGCACCAAGAATGGGACGGCATTGACGAACGCAGAGTATAGAAAAAAACATTGCCTAAACATGAAGGTCAGCATCGGTCCTAGATCCCACGAAAATTGTCCATTTGGAGTGACATTTCAGGAATTCCATCCATCTAATCCTGAAGCACATGAAATAGCTATTGCAGCTACTTATAAGCAAATATTCGGGAATTTAGGACTTACACAATCACAAAGGATGCCAGAACTGGATGCGCAGCTATTGGATGGTCGCATCACTGTAAGGACGATGGTGAAGGCCTTAGCCAAAACAGAAGTCTACAAACAAGTTTATTTTTATCAAGTCTCACCATGGCGATCTATTGAACTGCTTTTTAAGCACCTCCTAGGGAGATCACCCATCTGCAGAGAAGAAGTTGCTACAAAAACAAAACATCTGCATGACTTCGGCTATGAGTCACTCGTGGACAGCTTTGTCGATTCCGCAGAATATATAGAAGTCTTTGGAGATTCGATTGTTCCTCACAAAAGGGCCTTCAAGTCAGAAGCTGGTATGAGAACGATTGTCTTTAAATCCTCCTTAGAAATGCATAACCGAGAGGCATCAAGTGATAGCGCATTAGGAACAAGAGCCCTTACTCAGCCAATTTTGCTAAAAAGAAGCAATATCTCCCTATTCAAAGGATCGAATTCATCGATATCAAAGACTACAAGATTCTGGGAAGTGCCAACAACCAGCAAAAGAGTGTACTGGTAAGTAGTCGTTAATCAAAGGCCCTTCTCCGAAGGGCCACCAAACCATCATCAGACACATCATCAACCAAAGCGTCCAGAAACATAATCTTGGGTGGCCTGCTGCACTGGAGCATTAAAAATTTTGTCTGTGTCATTGAATTCAACGAGATAGCCTACTTTCCCTGAGCCCCCTTCAAGAGCCTCAGCATTAAAGAAAGCTGTCATATCACTCACACGAACAGCTTGCTGCATGTTGTGAGTCACAATCACAATCGTGAAACTCTTCTTGAGCTCATGGATGGTTTCCTCAATCTTCAAGGTTGAGATGGGATCAAGTGCAGAACAGGGTTCATCCATCAAAATAACTTCAGGCTCTATCGCGATGGTGCGTGCAATGCAAAGACGCTGCTGTTGACCACCAGAAAGTGAATTTCCACTCTCTTTGAGCTTGTCCTTACATTCATCCCATATGGCTGCTTGGCGTAATGATTTTTCTACTAATTCATCCATATCACCATTATATCCGTTAATACGTGCACCAAAGGCTATGTTTTCATAAATGCTTTTCGGAAAAGGATTAGGTTGCTGAAAAACCATTCCGATTCGCCGCCGTACTTCCACAGGGTCAACATCGGGAGCGTACAGATCGGCTCCATCAAAAAGTATTCTTCCATGAAGAGAACATCCCTCAATCAAATCATTCATACGATTAAGGGCACGTAATAATGTCGACTTACCACAACCTGAAGGTCCAATAAAGGCCGTTACCTGTCCTCTAGGGATATCACAAAATACATTCTTTAAGGCTTCAAAATCACCATAGCTAATGGTTGCATTCTGAATTGATATGCAAACGTCAGAATTCGGATTGGGTAACTCTGGAGAAGATGAAGCGGTCATGAATGGAAAGAACGTTGAGTCTGCAAGTGAGTTGCTAAAACGCCGTTGAGCGTGCGTTTCATTGATTGGCTATCCTCCCGAGCCAACGAGCCAGCAGGTTCAGTGCCAGTATGAACACCACAAGGATAAAGGAAGCAGCCCAAGCGAGTTGATTTTGAACATCGTACGGCTGGGCTGAAAAATTATAAATTAAGACAGATAGAGTTGCAATTGGTTCGAAGATCCCATTCGGCCAAAAAGGTGAAAACAGCGCTGTAAAAATCAAAGGCGCTGTTTCACCAGCCGCTCTAGCAATCGACAACACCACTCCTGTTGCAATGGGGGTAAAAGCCTTGGGGAGAGTGATTTGGCTCACGGTCACGAAGTGAGAGGCCCCGACGCCAAAAGCAGCACGCCTAAGGTCGTTAGAGACAAGTTTCAAGCCTTCATCCGTTGTTTTGACCACGGTGGGAAGCATCAGGACAGAAAGGGCTGCTCCTCCTGCAATTGCGCTGAAGGTATGGCCAAAAAGGATTCGCGTAGAAACAATCACTCCATAAATGAAAACACCGGCAATGATTGATGGCACGCCAGCAAGAACATTGGTGCCAAATCGAATAAATTGAGAAAATCCCTTTCCAGTGGAGTATTCAGCCAAGTAAATCCCACCTCCCACGCCAATGGGAATGGCGAGCATTGTGGCAATAGCTGTCACAACAATACTGCCAAGAATTGCATTGCCAACACCGCCACCTGATCCCCCTGGAGGCGGAGGAAGTTGGGTAAAAAGATCAATGTTTAAACTTGCCACTCCCTTGATCAGAATATAAATAAGAACGGCGATCAGGGGTAAGACAGCCAAACATGCAAAAACTCCCGCCAAGAACGACAACAGTCGGCTACTGATATTGCGCTTTCTCCAGCTTTTGTAGCTCAGATCGGGAATGCCTTCTGCAGACCTTTCGATGGAGGAATATCTCATATTTTAATACTTAAGACTCAGACGTTTCACAAGCCATTGAGCCATGATGTTGACAATTAAAGTCATAACCATCAAGACGAAAGCTGCGTACATAAGGGAGGAGAGCTGTCCGACATCTGCCTCCCCAAACTGGTTCGCAAGCATGGCTGAAATGGTATTTCCGGGAGCCAACAATGACCAACTAAAAACATTGGAGTTTCCAATGATCATTGTGACGGCCATGGTTTCTCCCATGGCTCTTCCGAGAGCGAGCATCACTCCACCAACGATTCCTGATACAGCCGCAGGGAGTATCACGTTCAAAATCGCTCCCCATCGCGTCGCACCAACGCCATAGGCAGCTTGGCGCAGTCTCATCGGCACTTGATTTAATGAATCGCGGGCAATAGCAGTGATAATTGGTAAAATCATCACAACAAGAATCAAAATTGCTGGTGCAATTCCTGGTCCTAATGGCTCCGTACTAAAGAAGGGAATCCAGCCGAAATCCTCATAGAGAAACATGAGAAATGGGCGAATAAATGGCTCTAAGATAAAGATCGCCCATAACCCCAAGACCACTGAAGGGATGGCCGCCAGGAGCTCAACCATCAAGCCAATAATATTTCTGATTTTAAGCGGAATAATATTTTCAGTAATGAATATTGCCGTGCCTACACCCAAAGGAACAGCAATCACTAGTGCCAAAAGAGAAGTAACGAGCGTTCCATAAATTGCCGTGAAAGCACCGTATTCGTCATCAACAGGATTCCAGTTGGACGTGACCAAAAACGACAGTCCGTAGCGCCCCATCGACTCCAACGATCCCCAGAACACCACCACAAGGATGGAGATGAGGATCAGCGCAACCATGGAGGCCATGACGACGACGAGCTTCTTGAAACTGCCATCCACCAACTTTTCAGCCGGTGGTCTGCTTCGAAGCAGATATTGAGCCTTGAATTGGTTCACTCTGCTGGCAGACAGATTGCGGAACCGTACCCGCGCGCCGGCTGTTTTGCAGGTAAGCGAAAGAACACCACAGAATTCCTCCGCATAAGAGCTTGGTGATTGGAGTTTGGACCGTTAGCTTGGAGACACCAAATGCGCGGTTATGGGCCGGATCGTCGGAATCGACCTGGGAACCACGAATTCCGTCGTCGCCGTGCTTGAGGCGGGTCGACCGGTGGTGATTGCCAACGCGGAAGGCACGAGGACCACGCCATCGGTTGTTGGATACACCAAAGAGGATGAGCTGCTGGTAGGGCAGCCCGCTAGGCGTCAACTCGTTCTCAATCCTCGCAACACTTTTTCCAATCTCAAGCGTTTTGTTGGACGCGCCTGGGATGAACTCGACGACAACACACTCACGGTTCCTTACACCGTGAGTGCCAACAACCAGGGCAACGTTCGTGTGGCCTGTCCTCAGACCGAACGGGAATATGCACCGGAAGAGCTTGTCTCGAGCATCTTGCGCAAGCTTGTTGACGATGCCAGCACGTACCTAGGCGAAACGGTTGACGCCGCCGTTCTCACCGTTCCGGCCTATTTCAATGATGCCCAGCGTCAGGCGACGCGGGATGCGGGACGCCTCGCCGGCCTATCGGTGGAACGGATTCTCAATGAGCCCACGGCTGCAGCCCTGGCCTATGGCTTTGATCGCAGTGCTGTTCGTCGTGTTCTTGTCTTCGACCTGGGTGGAGGGACCTTTGATGTGTCGCTCCTTCGGATCGCCAATGGTGTTTTCGATGTAAAGGCCACCAACGGCGACACCCAATTGGGGGGCAATGACTTTGATCAACTCATCGTTGATTGGCTTGCTGATGCCTTCCTTCAACAACATCAAATTGATCTGCGCAGGGATCGGCAAGCGCTTCAACGTCTCACTGAAGCGGCCGAAAAAGCCAAGCAAGAACTCTCAGGCGTTTCGACCACGCCGATCTCCCTGCCCTTTATTGCCACCGGTCAGGAAGGCCCCCTTCATATCGAGACCACTCTCGATCGCAAAACGTTTGAAGGACTCTGTCCTGATCTGCTTGATCGACTGCTAACCCCCGTTCAGGCAGCGCTTCGCGACTCAGGCTGGCTCGCAGAAGACATTGATGACGTGGTGCTTGTGGGTGGCAGCACACGGATGCCCATGGTGATGCAGCTCGTGAGAACGCTGATCCCCCATGACCCCTGTCAATCCGTCAACCCTGATGAGGTGGTTGCTGTGGGTGCCGCCGTTCAAGCCGGAATCATCACCGGCGAGCTGAGAGATCTGCTTCTCAACGACGTCACACCTCTGTCCCTTGGCTTGGAAACCGTGGGGGGACTCATGAAGGTCCTGATTCCTCGTAATACGCCAATTCCAGTGCGTCAATCCGACGTGTTCAGCACCTCTGGTGCCAATCAATCGTCTGTGGAAATTCATGTTTGGCAAGGTGAGCGTCAAATGGCGCAAGACAACAAGTCTTTAGGCCGTTTCCGCTTATCAGGGATTCCACCTGCCCCCCGTGGTGTCCCTCAGATCCAAGTTGCATTTGACATCGATGCCAACGGAATTCTTCAAGTGAGTGCAACAGATCGCACCACGGGTCGAAAGCAATCCGTCACGATTCAAGGAGGTTCGAATCTCAATGAAGACGAATTGCAAGCACTCCTCGCCGAGGCGGAAGCTCGCTCCGATGAAGATCGCCGCAAGCGTGCTGCGATTGAGCGGCGCAATTCAGCCCTGACGTTGGTGGCGCAAGCAGAGCGACGTTTGCGTGATGCAGCCCTTGAGCTTGGTCCCTATGGCGCCGAACGGCAGCAGAGGAGCGTAGAAATGGCGATGCGTGATGTTCAGGATCTGCTCGAGCAGGATGATCCTCAACAGTTGGAAATGGGCGTGAGTGGGCTGCAAGAAGCTCTCTTCGGGTTAAACCGCCGTCTCTCTGCAGAACGAAGCAGCGAGGCGGGGCCTTTGCAGGGCATTCGCAGCACGCTCGGAACGCTCAAAGACGAACTCTTCGCAGACGATGATTGGGATGATGACCCTTGGTCCACGGGCAACACCCGTTCCGATGAACGCATGAGAAGTGGACGTCGCGGAATCGACCCCTGGGATGATGACTTCTATCGCTGAGCCCGATTATTGGGCCCTCCTTGGTCTTGATCCAGGCAGTGACGGAGACTCGCTGAAGAGAGCCTTCAGGCGCGAAGCAAGGCGATGGCACCCGGATCTCAACGGGAACGATCGCCAGGCGGAAGAGCGCTTCAAACTCGTCAATGAGGCCTATGCCGTCCTCAGTGATCACGACAGGCGCGTCGCCTGGGAGCGTCAACGCAACGGTCGAAGTCCCAGCCAAGACCCATTTGCTTCAGGATTTCCTGATTTCGAGGAGTATCTCGCCGTTGTATTGGGCATCGGTGATCCTCCAGAGCCCGATCGTGCCGAATCCGCACACAACGCTGATCAACAGCAAGCGGAGCACAGACCAACCCCATCTCCCCAACCTCCCCCACCTGTTCGCTCGCAGGACAATCTCGAAACAACGGTTGTGCTGACCCCTGACCAGGCCCTTCACGGCACGGCTGTGAACCTGGAGCTCTCCGACGGAACGGTGATCGAGGTGGATACACCTCCCTTTGCGGGAGATGGCTGGCGTCTCCGCTTAGAGGGCGTCGCACCGGGTGGACGGGATCATTTTTTGCAGTTGCAAGTGGTCACCGAGGAGGGCCTACGCATTGATGGATTGCGCGTGCTGTACCGCTTGGAACTGTTTCCACCGGATGCAGCCCTTGGATGCGCGGTGGATGTTCCAACGCTGTCCGGATCCGTGACCCTTCAAGTCCCTCCAGGTTCATCGAGCGGTCGCCTGCTGCGACTTCGCGAACGTGGCCTCGTCTGGAACGACCGCCAAGGAGATCAGCTGGTGGAGGTGGTCATCGTGATTCCTGCCCATCTGAACGATGACGAACAAGCCCTCTACCAGAGGCTTCAGGAACTGAGCTTGGATCAAGGGCGGATCTGATCCAGGACTTTCGATGAGAGACTGAAAGCGACCTCAAACAGCTCATGCTCGTTCACGTCCTTCTTTACGACGCCGGTCAGGACAGTGAGGGCATTCATTCCCTTGAGTTGTCTGGCCAGACCGTGGTTTTGATGTTTGAAAACTGCGACGATGCCGAACGCTATGCAGGCCTTCTAGAGGCCCAGGACTTCCCAACTCCCACGGTCGAAGCCCTCGATCAACACGAGGTGGAACTCTTCTGCACAGAGGCTGGGTATGAAGCGCGACTGGTCGAAACTGGCTTTGTACCCACAACGGACGATGAACGCTTGATGCTGGCTCCTCCGAGCTCCAATCGAGACGTCAGTAATTGGCAATCTGAAGATCCATCTGTCGATCCATCTGTCGATTCATCCAGCGATAGCGTTCCGTCATCCAGCGCGAATGATGGACTGGATGACGTCCGCCGTCGTCTGGAGGGTTTGTTGTGAATCCGTCTGAAAATCGGGGTTATCTCACAACAGAGCAGTCGAACCCGCGCAGCACTGATTTGGACGTGTTGTCCACCAATGAGCTGGTCAAGCTGTTCATCGACGAAGATCGCAAACCTCAATTGGCGGTTGAAGGGGCCTCTGAAGCTCTCAGTGCTGCCGTCGATGCTGTGGCCATGCGCTTAAGCAAAGGCGGACGGCTGTTTTACCTCGGAGCAGGAACATCGGGCCGCCTTGGCGTGTTGGATGCCGCTGAATGTCCTCCCACCTTTTGCAGTCCACCCGAACTGGTACAGGGGGTTTTGGCGGGGGGTGCTCCGGCCCTTCTTCGTAGTTCAGAGGGCCTTGAGGATCTAGAAACAGCGGGGGTTGACGACCTCAAAAGCCATCAATTCGGATCGGATGACTGCCTGGTCGGCATTGCCGCTGGTGGCACCACGCCCTATGTCCGTGGTGCACTCCAATACGCCTTGGAGTTAGATGCCCTGGCCATTGCCATGGCCTGCGTTCCTGCAGAACAAGCACCCATGCCTTGCCACCTGGATATCCGCTTAATCACGGGACCAGAGCTGCTGACTGGATCAACGCGATTGAAGGCGGGAACCGCCACAAAAATGGCACTCAACATCCTTTCCACCGGGGTGATGGTGAAGTTGGGAAAGGTGTATGGAAACCGCATGGTCGATGTCGCAGCAAGCAACAGCAAGCTGGTCGACCGCTCTCTCAGAATCCTGACCGATCTCGTTGGTCTAACGCGCGAGCAAGGGCTTCCCCTGCTGACGGAAGCCAAGGGATCGGTGAAACGGGCACTGGTCATGGCGGCTGGATCCATGGATCTTCAAGAGGCTGAAGCCCTGCTTGGTGATTACGACGGAAACCTGCGCAAGGCCCTTGGTTCAATCGGAATCACCCTGCAGTCCACGGCTCATTGAGCCTGAGCGCTTGCGGGCCCCCAATAGGCACTCGTGAACAAATCCAGACGGGTCCTGGTCGCGGCTGGAACGGCATCAGGAGGCGTCATCAAGGCATCTTTAAGGGCGTGATGGGCAGGAGAAGAAGGGCGTTCACGGCCTAATTTCTCCATGAGAGCGAAGAGGATCGGCCCCGTCGCAGTGGCATTGGCCTTGAGGTTGTCAATGATCATTTCAACGGTCACAGCGTCGTGCTCCGTATGCCAGCAATCGAAATCGGTCACCATGCTGAGAGAGGCATAGGCAATTTCGGCTTCGCGTGCCAAACGGGCTTCGGTGTGATTCGTCATGCCGATCACATCACAACCCCAATTGCGATAGAGCTCACTTTCCGCTTTGGTCGAGAAAGCCGGACCCTCCATGCATAGGTAGGTTCCACCGCGATGCAGCTTGTGTCCGGACGGCATCTCGTTCGTTGCTGCTGCTGCAAGCAGATCACTCAGGCGCTCACAAAAGGGTTGCGCCAGGCTGACGTGGGCCACACAGCCATCGCCAAAGAACGATTGCGGCCTCTGCCTCGTTCTGTCGATGAACTGATTGGGAACAACCATGTCGCGAGGGCGGAGATGCTCCTGAAGAGAACCCACGGCAGAGACCGAGATCAACCAACGCACCCCTAAGGAGCGCATCGCCCAGATATTGGCTCGATAGGGAACTTCGCTGGGAAGCAGGTGATGCGAGCGCCCATGGCGGGCAAGAAAGACCACCTCCACGCCATTCAGTTGACCGACGCGCAAACAATCAGAAGGAACACCGAATGGGGTGTCCAACGTGACCTCTTCAACCGATTCGAGCCCATCAATCGCATACAAACCACTGCCACCGATGACACCCACTCGAGCGTCTTGGAGGGAGGAATGGAGTGTGGACATGCTTTAGGGAAGGCGCACATTGTCACTCATCTTGCTCGCTTGCCTAAGATTCGTTTTTGCCTTTGGTGCCTTGACGACAGTCCTGATGAAAACGGATGCCGGCCAGATCAAGCTGGAAATGTTCGATCAAGATGCGCCGAACACCGTCGCCAATTTTGTGAAGCTCGCGCGCGAAGGTTTCTACGACGGTCTTGCCTTCCACCGCGTCATTGATGGTTTTATGGCCCAGGGTGGATGCCCCAATAGCCGTGAGGGAGCCAAAGGAATGCCTGGAACGGGTGGTCCTGGTTACACCATCAATTGCGAAATCAACAGCCGGAAGCATGCTCCAGGCATTCTTTCCATGGCCCACGCCGGCAAGAACACGGGCGGAAGTCAGTTCTTCATCGTCCATGAGGCACAGCCCCACCTCGACGGCGTTCACACCGTGTTTGGACAAACCGGAGACATGGATGTGGTTCTTGCCTTGAAAAACGGCAGTCGCATTGAAAGTGTGACGGTGACCGACTGATCCGTTAGGACCAATGAATCAGAATCGGCTGGTCAGACGTCTCTGACCAGCCATTTTTTTTGTTGTTCCGCAACGAAGCCAAATCCATTTCTTCGCGATTGAGTTGCAAAGACGGATGGAGGCGCTGTTCGGCTTTGGCCGTTTTTAAGAGTCCGAGTCTCTTTGTTTCCGGCCAAGACGCCAAGGTATTCAGAAACTGCTCAATCGCCGCTGTTTCGCCTGAAACAGCCCAAACGAATTGAGGACGTTCCCAGAGCGCAAGCAACCTTGGTGTTTGTTCTGGAAGGAGGCTAAGGCTTAATTTTGAAGCCAACATCTCAGCCCTATGCAGAAGATCCGGCAATTCAGCGATCAGATCTTCACCACAATCCCAGGCTAGAGTTACAACATTTGCTGCGTTTTTTTCATTAAATAGGTGCCCCAATTTGTCGCGCTTCGTGGCCAAATAATTCGCATTATGATCACCCGGATTAATGATTAGAGGAATTCGACTGACCACTTCCAGCCCATAGCCGCCAAGTCCTGCGATTTTTCGTGGATTGTTGGTCAGGAGCCTTAGGCGATGAATCCCTAGATCACCCAGAATTTGAGCACCCACTCCGTAATTACGCAGATCTGCTCCAAATCCAAGCTTCTCGTTCGCCTCGACGGTGTCGAGACCTCCGTCTTGGAGGCTGTAGGCCTTCAACTTATTGATCAGGCCAATCCCACGGCCTTCTTGCCTTAAATACACAACAACGCCTTCACCTTCCTGCTCGATTTGCGATAACGCGGCCTCAAGTTGTGGTCTGCAGTCACAACGCAGAGAACCAAAGGCATCTCCCGTGAGGCACTCCGAGTGCATGCGAACCAAAACAGGTTCTTGCAATTGCCCAGGGACACCTTTCACCAGAGCAACATGCTCACTGTTGTCCAGTTCATTGCGAAATCCGATCGCCTGGAACTGTCCGAACTGACTGGGCATCACAGCCTGAGCATGTCGACGCACGAAACGTTCGTTCTGCAGCCTGTAGCTGATGAGGTCAGCAATGCTGATCAGCCGCAATCCAAATTGTTTGGCGTAGTCCTGAAGTTCTGGCAGACGGGCCATCGACCCATCGGAATTCTGAATTTCACAAATCACCCCCGATGGAATCAGTCCAGCGAGCTGGGCAAGATCAACAGCAGCTTCCGTATGTCCTGCCCGCTTAAGCACCCCTCCAGAACGGGCCCTCAGCGGAAACACATGACCTGGACGCCTGAGATCGGATGGTTTCGCATCAGCCCGAAGCACAACTTGAATCGTTCGAGAGCGGTCCTCCGCAGAAATTCCGGTCGAGACGCCATGCTCTGGCCCGGCATCGATACTCACCGTGAACGCCGTCTGATTTTCATCGGTGTTGCGATCGACCATTAAGGGGAGGTCGAGGGCATCAAGACGATCTCCTTCGATTGCGAGACAGATCAAGCCCCGAGCCTCTTTGGCCATGAAATTGATCTGCTCTGGCGTCGCAAACTGCGACGCACAAATCAAATCTCCTTCGTTTTCGCGGCGTTCGTCATCGACCACAACAACGCACTCGCCATTACGGATGGCGTTGAGGGCGTCAGGGATGGAGTCAAAGATCGGATCCATGCCCTCGGCAGCTTCGGCTGAATGGCTCAGCGTTCTAGGTATCCAACAAGCTCTCATCATGATCGACGCCAGTACGATCAGCCGATCAATCTGCTCCGTTCATGGCGATCAAACGAGTTGCGGTCATCGGAGCATCCGGTTATGGGGGCTTGCAAAGCCTGAGGCTGTTGCAGGGCCATCCTGATTTTGTCGTCGGCTTTCTTGGCGGAGAACGCAGTGCTGGCAAGCGTTGGAGCGAGCTTTGCCCGTTTTTGCCCTTGCCGGATGATCCCCTGGTGGAGACGCCTGAGCCCGCAAGAATTGCCGAACGTGCTGATGTGGCCTTGCTCAGCCTTCCCAATGGACTGGCAAGTGGCCTAGTCCCTGAGCTTCTGGAACGAGGCGTTCGGGTCGTGGATCTCTCCGCTGATTACCGCTACCGCTCGCTCGACCAGTGGTCGGAGGTCTACGCCCAGGAAGCTCGCTCTTGTAAGCGGACGGATAGCGACCTCTGTTCTGAGGCGGTGTACGGGTTGCCTGAGTGGAATGCCCCTGCCATTGCTTCAGCTCGATTGGTCGCAGCACCGGGCTGCTTTCCCACCACGAGCCTGCTTCCACTCCTGCCCTTCCTCAAACAAGGATTGATCGAACAGGACGGGGTGATCATTGATGCGAAAACGGGCACATCGGGTGGAGGACGCGCGGCAAAGGAACATCTGCTCCTGGCAGAAGCCTCTGAATCGATCTGTCCTTACGGCGTCGTCGGCCATCGCCACACCTCAGAAATTGAGCAGATGGCCAGTGAGATTGCCGGATGTGCGATCCAGCTGCAGTTCACACCTCATCTCGTGCCGATGGTGCGAGGCCTGCTCTCAACCGTCTATGCCCGGTTACGCGATCCCGGACTGACGGCCGAAGACTGCACCACAGTTCTGGACAGTTTTTATCGCCATCACGCCTGTGTCACGGTGTTGCCAGTGGGAACGTACCCAGCAACGAAGTGGGCAAAACACACCAACCGTGCCTTTTTATCCGTGCAAGTGGACAACAGAACGGGACGACTTGTCCTGATGAGCGCTGTTGACAACTTGATGAAAGGACAAGCTGCGCAAGCGATTCAATGTCTCAACCTCATGGCAGGACTGCCTGAAGCGACAGGATTACCACTAACTCCCTTTTATCCCTGAGCTCTGGCGCCACTTCACTCCTGCAAGAGCGATCGCCCAGGGCAAAATGCGATGCTCCTGGACTTGAATTCGCTTGGCCAAGGACTCTGGACTGTCGTCTGGAAGAACTGGAACGGCCGCCTGAGCGATCACGGGGCCCGTATCGACATCAGCCTGAACCAGATGGGCCGTGCAACCACTGATCCGCACCGACGCTTGAAGCGCCTGCCCAACCGCATCGAGGCCTTTAAAGCTGGGGAGAAGGGATGGGTGGATATTGAGCAATCTGTTGGGGAAGGCTTCAATCAGCACTGGCGTCACAATCCTCATCCATCCAGCCATCACAATCAATTCCACGTCTGCCTCAAGAAATGCCTTCACAAGGGCGTGATCAAGCCGTTCTCTTGTCTCAAACTGTCGGTGATCCCATAACTGGCATGGAATGTTGAGCCGTTGGGCTCTCTGTTCAGCGCCACAGCCTTGATTGTTGACCACTAAAAGGCGAATGTCGGCATGCAGAGCGTTGGCTGCGATCGACGCTTGAATCGCCTCAAAATTACTGCCGTTACCCGATGCCATCACTCCGAGTCGGAGAGCTGGCTGAAACGTTGGCCATTCCTGAATCGAAGGGGAGTTCAACGCAAGACCTGAATCGAGTGAATTAGCCACACAGTGGCTAAGGTTCAAAGGCGCGGGCATCATGTGCTCATGTCCCATCTGACCATCCTGCCAACCGTCATCAAAGACCTCGAGCTTCTTGAGGAAACTCTGTTAGCGGAGCACTACCTCGTTCAGCGTCCCGGCTTGATCAAAGCGTTTGGACAAGACATCTATCCGGCTGAATTGGTCGCCACAGACAGCAGCGGCCTGCAAATGGGCTGGAGGTGGGAAGCCGATGGATCGTTGGCTTTGATGTTGGATCTTGGTCAAACCAAAGATTCCGTAGGACATAAAACCCATCTCAACACCATCTTGCGGGCCTACGCCCTGAGATCGGCCCTGCGCTCCGCAGAGGGAGTCGGCTTCGTTCCTTCCATAGAAACGACAGACCCAATCGGAGCAGAGCGAGCCATGTGCTGATGGGTGGTGTCAGGATTTCAATCGATCTCTGCGAGCCTGCCCGTCAGCAACTCAAGGTGAAACTCGAGTGGACACCTCGGGGACCATATCAAACCTGGCTGATGCCGATATGGACTCCAGGGTCCTACACCGTTCGCGACCACGCACAGCATCTCCACAGTCTTCAGTTTCAACAATCAGGCCGTGCGGTTAGCACCAAGCGGGTGGCCCCTTCGCGCTGGACGGCAGAGCTCCAGACCCTTGACCCCGTTTGCTTGACCTACACGCTGGAAGCGCGTCAGCTCACGGTTCGCACCAATCACCTCGATCCAGATTTTGCATCCCTGTGCCTTCCTGCAGTGGTGATGCTGATTGATGGAGAGCGCTGGAATCCTCATCATCTCCAGCTGTCGTTGCCCAGCGGTTGGTTCGGCCATGTCCCCCTGGCAAAGGTTGACGATGGCTACGACGCAAACGATTTCGACCAGCTCGTCGATGCACCCGTGCACGCCGGCCCCTTTCATTCACGCCCATTCGCAGTCTGTGGGCATCCGCATGAATTGCTAACGATTGGAGAGCCACCGATGGGTTGGCCTTCGACCTTTAAAGCGGATATTGAGGCCGTCTGTGAAGCCGCGTGCACGTTGATGGGAACCCCACCACCGGCTGGGGATCGCTACCAATTAGTCATTCAGCTACTCGATCAAGGCTACGGAGGACTAGAGCACGATCATTCCTCAGTGCTGCAATTTTCCTGGGAAGCGTTAACCAAAAAGGATGGCTACCGACAACTCCTGCAACTGATTGGCCATGAATACTTTCACCAATGGAATGTTCGCAGACTTCGCCCAGGCGCCTATGTTCCCTATCGATACGACAAAGCTGAAATCAGCGATGGTCTTTGGTTTGCTGAAGGGATTACCAGTTATTTTGATCTCACCCTGTCACTTTTAGCGGCCAAATCTGATCGACAGACGTTTATCGATGATTTAGGAAAAGATATTTCTCATGTACTCCTGAATCCGGGATGCAAGATTCAATCTTTGGCTGATAGTTCAAGAGAAGCATGGCTGAGGCTTTATAAGCAAACACCTGCAAATTCTCTGTCCCAAATTAGTTATTACCGCCTCGGAACTGTTCTCTCATTTTGCCTTGATGTTCAGCTAAGGCAATCGGGATCGGCTCTCGCCTTCGTTCTTCGAGATCTGTGGCAGCGCTTCGGACGGCATGGCAAGGGTTATGAGCCAACAGACCTACTGGAGGCTGTAGAAGCCCATAACAAATCACTAGCCAAAGTTTTACCAACCTGGCTTGAAAAGACGATGGCCGTTCCAATTCACGACTGCCTGAACGCCCTGGGACTGCAGGCCGTTGCGATTCACTCGAAACATGCCGACGTCGGCATGCAACTTTCCAAACAAAAAGGTCGGCTGTTGATCAACAAAGTGAATCCTGATGGTCCTGCCGAACAAGCAGGGCTGGTGCCAGGCGACGAACTGATCGGAGCGCATGATTGGCGTTTAAGGGGGCTTGAGCATTGGCAAGCATTGCTTCAAGGTCCAGAACAGATCCCCGTTTTGTATGCACGTCGCGGACGTCTTAGCTCCACAATTCTGAAGAAAAAGGATCCAATCGTGGAGCGCTGGGAGATCAGCTGGGACTCTGGTGCTTCGTCATCACAAAAAGAATTGCGTGATCGATGGTTTTCAATCGTGTGACTGGAATCTGGAAGCGACTGCAGTCTCACCTCCAGCATCGTGGTGCGACTCTGATTCTTTGTAGCGGCACGCTGGTTGTTGGGATGGGTGCTCTGGCTTGGTTGAGCAATGATCAAAGTGGTGCCTTGAAAGCCAGCAGTCCGTCCCTTCTCGATCTTCTTGACGAAGTCGGCAGCGAGGCGAAACGAGAGCGAAAAAAATCTGAGCAAACAAGACAACCTCAACCCCCCAGGGCGATCTCCTGGTCTTCACCCTTAGCGAAACAATGTTCAGGTTTCGACTCCAAGGTCACAAACCGTCTGCAAGCACAACAGCGCACACTCAAACAAAGGCGGGTGTCCGTAGCAACAGATCCCACGAATTTCGGAGAACGCTTCAGGGTGAATCCCTGGGGAGTCGCTCTCAATCCAGATCCCCGCGTCGTTGTCCTCCATGAAACGGTGTACTCGCTGCAATCGGCTGTGAATACCTTTATGACCCCCCATCCCAGAGATGCAGATCAAGTGAGTTATCACACAGTGATTGGTCTTGATGGAAAAATTGTTGATCTCGTTGATCCACTCAAACGCGCCTATGGAGCGGGATATTCCGCATTTCTGGGCGAATGGGCCGTCACCAATGCAAAAATCAGAGGATCAGTGAATAACTTTGCGCTTCACCTAAGCCTAGAAACGCCTCAAGATGGCAGAAATAGCCGGTCTAGCCATAGCGGATACTCCTCAGCTCAATATGACTCCCTAGCCCTTGTCCTGAAGGACTGGATCGATCGTTTTGGCTTTACTCCAGCAGCCATTACGACCCATCGTCATGTTGATCTTGGTGGTGAACGCGGCGATCCAAGGAGTTTTGATTGGCAGGAACTTCAAACTCGCCTAGCCGCATTGAAAGCTCTTTGCCCCTAGCACCGCAGCAAAAATGCAGCAGGAATAGAGCTTCATCGCCAAACGCAACACGCGATAAAAGATAACTCTAAAAACAATGCCTAAATCAAAGGCTGAGTCGCCGGCCGCTGCTCCGAAAAGATCAGGCCGTGCAACTCAGGATCTTGCATGTAGCGCAACACACGCCTGGGATAATCAAGTTTTCCGTTATGGAGGTAGGCCAAAGTGGCAATCGCCTTGGCATCAACATACGAACGACTCGCGATTAAAACTTGATCAGGAGAAAGGCCTAATTCTTTTTTCAGACGAGCTATTTTTGCCGCAAGCAATTCCACATTGGCCTCGGAATTCATTAATAAATTTCTAGCTTCAGCAATTTCTGCCTTGGATGGTTGCAAGGGAAGCCGACCTTGATGAATCAACTCACTGATTCCTAGTTGAGCAGGGCCGTGCGTTGACACAAAACCGGAATGCACAACGAAAGGCAAATCCTCTCCTGGCTTGGAATGCTGAATTTCATCAAACAAGATCGCCGTGACCAGCATCGGATTCACGCGATAGTGCCGGGATTCCCTCTTAATGACTGGCTTCAGTGCTTGAAGCCGGTTCACCGTTTGGGTGCGCAGAGGCTGGAATTGGTCCATGCCCCGCGTGAACAACTGAGCAAGCCGCGTCTGGGGGCCATGCACACCAAAACGGCGCTGCAACAGCAACAACTCTTCCGGGCTGAAGACACTGGGATCTTCCTGCATGAACGGCGCCTGGATCTCAGCATCGACCAATGGCAGGCGCGCCGTGCTGCGAAGGTGAGCAATGGACAAACAGATGAAGCCCAGAACTCCCGCTATGGCAACAACCTGTCGTCCCAAAAGACTCACCAAACACCGTCAACAATTCTGACGAGAGAATAACCGCGATATTCCAATTCGTGGGCATCTCGGACAATCACGGATAGGTTCAGGGATGAAGGTTCTCCGCCAGAGATGAGCTTCCCGGATTTCAGCGCCATCGATAGCCAGACCCAGTGGCAACGCTTTTGCGATTTGCTTTGGTATCACGACGATCTCGGCCTCTGGCTCGATGTCAGTCGGATGCATCTCAACAGTTCTGCTCTCGAGACGCTCACCCCCCGTCTGGAACAAGCCTTCAAGGCGATGGAGGAGTTGGAGGGAGGTGCGATTGCCAACGCCGATGAACAACGTCAGGTTGGCCACTATTGGTTACGTCAGCCGCAACTAGCGCCAGAACAGCAGGTTGGCGAGAGCATCTCCGCTGAAATCGATGCCATCGATCAATTCGGCAAGTCGATCATTGCGGGATCCATTCAGGCCCCCAACGGCCAGCCTTTTACGGATGTCCTTTGGATCGGGATTGGCGGCAGTGCCCTCGGTCCTTTGCTCATGGTTCGTGCTCTTCAAGACCATGGCGTAGGCCTGCCGTTCCACTTTTTCGACAACGTGGATCCCAATGGCATGAGCCGGGTTCTTGCAGCGCTCGGTGAACGTCTCCGTACAACGCTGGTGATCACCGTCAGCAAGTCGGGGGGAACACCCGAACCCCACCTCGGTATGGAGCAGGCCAGACACCGTCTGGAAGCTCATGGTGGCAGTTGGCCAGGGCAAGCGGTTGTGGTCACCATGGCGGGCAGCAAGCTCGATCAGCAGGCGGAAAAAGAGAACTGGCTCAAGCGTTTTGACATGTTCGACTGGATTGGTGGTCGCACAAGCATCACGAGTGCTGTTGGGTTACTTCCAGGCGCTTTGATCGGGTGCGACATCCGTGGTTTCTTGGCGGGTGCCGCCCAGATGGATGAAGCCACTCGCTGTCCAGACGTCCGCCGCAATCCAGCAGCTTTGATGGCAGCGGCCTGGTATGCCGCCGGCGAAGGCAAAGGCAAACGGGACATGGTCGTGCTCCCCTACCGAGATCGCTTAGAGGTTTTCAGCCGTTACCTGCAACAGCTGGTCATGGAATCGCTCGGCAAACGTCTTGATCGCGATGGCAAGGAAGTGCATCAGGGCATTGCCGTGTATGGAAATAAGGGATCCACCGACCAGCACGCTTATGTGCAGCAACTACGGGATGGCATCGATAATTTTTTCGTGACCTTCATCGAAGTCCTGCGTGATGTGGATGACATCCCTTCGATCGAGGGGGAGCGTCCAGGAGATTTCCTCGATGGGTTCTTGCAAGGAACGCGTTCAGCACTCACGGAAGGAGGGCGGCAAAGCTTGAGCATCAGCATGCGGCGCTTTGACGCGCGCCGACTCGGAGCGCTGATCGCCTTGTTTGAGCGGGCCGTTGGTTTTTACGGAGAATTGGTGAATGTGAACGCATATCACCAGCCAGGAGTCGAAGCGGGCAAAAAAGCCGCAGCCGCCATTCTCAATTTGCAAAAGCAAGTGGAGGAGGTTCTCTCTGATGGAGTGTCGAGATCTGCCGTCGATATCCAAAAGGCGATTGGATCCGGCAGCGAAGAAGCCATTTTCTGGATCCTGCGTCATCTCACAGGAAACGATCGTGGATATGTGGCACAGGGAAGCTGGGACAGTCCTGCTTCCCTGCGCTTCAGCAAAGGCTGATCGCTGATCGGTTAAGCGCTAGGCACCAAATTAACCAGCTTTCCTGGCACCACAATCACGCGCCTTGGCGGCTTGCCTTCCAGCCAGCGTTGGGCCACATCGCTGGCAAGAGCCAGGCGCTCGAGTTCATCCTTGCTGCAATCAACGGCTACGGACATCGAACCCCGTACCTTTCCTTTGACCTGGATCACCACTTCAATGGAATCCATGATCAAGGCCTCCGGGTCATGATCGGGCCAAGGCTGAAGGTGAACGCTGTCTTCACCGCCGAGTCGTTGCCAAAACTCCTCGGCCAGATGAGGGGCAAAAGGCGCCAACAAACGAACGAGCGCTGACATTGCTTCTTGCCGCACTCCAGTAGAGGCTTGAGCCAAGCCAGAAGAGAGGGCATTGCTCAACTTCATCAGCTCCGAAATCGCTGTATTGAACTGAAAGTCCCCGCTGAGATCCTCGCCAACAGCCTTGATGGCCTGGTGCACAGCCCGACGCATGTCACTGTCTGATTCACCTGTTGCCGAGGAGGCTGCGTCGTGGTTGACCTCCGCATCCACAAGCCGCCAAAGACGCTGTAAGAAGCGAAATTGACCCTCAACATCAGCGTCATCCCATTCCAAATCCTTTTCAGGGGGCGCTTTGAAGAGAATGAACATCCGAGCCGTATCGGCGCCATAGCGATCGATCACAGCAGCAGGGTCCACGCCGTTGTGTTTCGACTTGGACATTTTTTCAAACAAAACCTCCAACGGTCCACCGTCATCCGGATCAAGGGGATTGGATTCATCCTTCACAGCCGCCGGGGAGACATAGCGCCCTGTTCTTGGATTGCGGTAGGTGGTGCCCTGCACCATGCCTTGAGTTAGCAAGCGTTCGAAGGGTTCCTTTGTTTTCAATAAATCGCGATCATTGAGTGCCTTCGTAAAAAAGCGCGCATACAATAAATGAAGAATGGCATGCTCAATTCCCCCCACATACTGTTGAACGGGCAACCAGCGATTAACCGCGCTTGCATCAAATGGGAGGTCTTGATTATGCGGATCTGCAAAGCGCAAGTAATACCAGGATGAACACATGAATGTGTCCATAGTGTCGGTTTCACGCCGAGCTGGTTTTCCACATTTAGGACAGCTCACATTGACCCAATCGTCTACGCGAGCGAGGGGAGATCCTCCCGCGCCATTGAGATCAATTCCAGTTGGTAATTCCACAGGAAGCTGATCACGAGGGACCGGAACAGCACCACAATCATCACAATGAATAATCGGAATGGGGCATCCCCAATACCTTTGGCGGGAAATCAACCAATCGCGAAGCCTGTATTGACGTTTCGCTCGCGCCCAACCGTTCTCAGATCCATGATTGGTGATCGCAGTTTTAGCCTCATCATTCGTTAAACCACTAAACCCAGCGCTATGAATCAGGGTGCCTGGACCTGTCCAAGCTTCACCGTCATTGACATGCTCATTGGTTCCTGAAACTTCAATCACCCGTTGAACGGGCAATTCATGTTGGCGAGCGAATGAAAAATCACGAACGTCATGGGCAGGGACACCCATCACGGCGCCCGTTCCGTAATCAGCCAGCACGTAATCGGCAATCCAAATAGGAATTGATTCACCATTGGCTGGATTAATGGCAACCGCACCGGTGGGAACACCGCGTTTTGGTTGATCATCAGACGTCCGCTCCTCCTGACTTAATTCGGCCATGAGATCCCGAAATGCCGTCACCGAGATGCGTTCATCGCTTGAGGTGAGTTGATCAACAAGCGCATGCTCAGGAGCCAAAACGAGATAGCTCACCCCAAACAACGTGTCTGGTCGCGTTGTGAAAACGGTGATGGACGTCCCTGGATGGCCCTCCACTTGAAAATCGATCTCGGCCCCAATCGAACGGCCAATCCAATTGGCCTGCATGGTGCGGACACGCTCAGGCCAACCCTGCAGTTGATCTAGATCATCAAGAAGGGCATCGGCGTACTCGGTGATGCGTAAAAACCATTGGCGCAAGTCACGCTTTTCCACCAGCGCACCGGACCGCCAGGAGCGACCATCCGCATCCACTTGCTCATTCGCGAGCACCGTTTGATCCACCGGATCCCAGTTGACAGTGGCATCCTTTTGATAAGCAAGTCCGCCCGCATGCAGTTCCAGGAACAGCCATTGCGTCCAGCGGTAGTAATCGCTGTGGCAGGTTGCCAGCTCTCGATTCCAGTCAATCGACAAGCCCAGGCGTCCTAACTGGCCTCGCATCTGGGCGATGTTGCTGTCCGTCCAAACGCCGGGTTCGATCTGGCGTTCGATCGCTGCATTTTCAGCTGGTAAGCCAAAGGCATCCCACCCCATCGGATGAAGCACCGCATCCCCTCGCATGCGTTGCACCCGGGCAATCACATCCGTAATCACGTAATTACGGACATGTCCCATGTGAAGCGTTCCCGAGGGATAGGGAAACATCGACAACGCATAAAAAGCTCGCTGGCCAGGCTTCGGGTCCTGCGTTTCATAGAGATGCTTCTCCTTCCAAAGGGCTTGCCATCGCTCTTCGAGCGCAAGGGGTTGATACCGATCAGTAGCCGTAGAGGCTGCGTTGGCGGATGGGGACGAGGAAGCCGTCACGGCAGGGGAACATTTGGACAGATCGTGACACAAATGCTGATCCTTAAAGGCCCCGGGGCAGCGGACGGACCAGGAGCATCGCAGCACGACTGATCAAAACGGGATCCTCAGAATCCGACGGCTGCAGGGCCAAACAATGTTGGTCTTGCCAGATCAGCACTCCAATCAGCCGACGTCCATCGCTGAGTTCAAGGCTGAGAATTTTTTGTTCACGAATCCATGTCTGCAGCAAGCGAATGCTGGGCAAGCTCGGATCGAAGGAACTTGGCTCCATAGGATCAGAGAGGGATCGGACATTTCATGCTGCAGTTCAGCAAGTATCAAGGTTTAGGCAATGACTTCGTGCTGTTGGAAGGCCGTGCTGGGCAACTTCCTCTCAACATCACGGAGCCAGATCCCCATTGGGTGCGCCAGCTGTGTGATCGCCGATTTGGAATCGGAGGCGATGGCTTGATTTTGGCCCTGCCCCCACAGCATGGCGAAGAACTGCGGATGCGCATTTTCAATGCGGATGGAAGCGAGGCCGAGATGTGCGGCAACGGCATTCGCTGTCTAGCCCGTTTTCTTGCTGATAGCGATGGGGATCAGCCAGGACGGACCTGGAGAACCGAAACGATGGCCGGCGTCATCGTCCCCGAACTCTGTGAGGACGGACAGATCCGGGTCGATATGGGGCAACCATTTCTAGATCCCGACGCCATTCCAACAACCCTCACAACAGGACCGTCTGGACTTCCGCAAGGAGAGATCGATCTCCAGGGCAGCAGCCTTCAACTCGCCGCTGTGGGAATGGGCAATCCCCACGTGGTCGTGCCCGTGCAAGACCTGCAAACCATCCCCTTCGACGCATGGGGATCGGCGCTGGAGGTCCATCCTTTGTTTCCAGCCAAAACCAATGTTCACTTCCTGGAAGTGATCGATCAGCACACCCTTGAGATCCGTGTGTGGGAGCGCGGAGCAGGTCCCACCCTGGCTTGTGGCACCGGAGCCTGCGCCACGCTCGTTGCCGCCACGCTGCTCGGCCTATCGAATTCAAAGGCCACGGTGAAACTTCCAGGGGGGCCACTTGAGATCAGCTGGCCGGATCCCCAAGGCTCCGTGTTTATGACTGGCCCCGCCGTCGCCGTGTTTGATGGTGTTCTGAATCCTGAATTGCTCCCACAGCCAGGCCAAGGACAGGGTTCCCAACAACGGTCATCTCAACAGCAGTCATCTCAACAGCAGCCAATCCCAGGGAAAGCCGTTGGACAACCAACACCATCGTCCAGGGATGCCTCCCCAGCATCAGCGCCCGTCTCGACCAGCTTGGACTGCGCGAATGATTGCAAAGACTCCTGCCAGCAACCGGACCACTGCCTCCGGGAGGAGGCGCAGGCGCGCGTTCAACAATTTTTGTCGTCCACCTCTCTCGACGCGATGATCAACCTCGCTGGAGATTCCCTCGAGGAACGAACCCTGTCCCGATTGAATCGCGATGACAGGCCCTGAAGGCCCCTACTTTTACCTGGATGGGTGTGCCACAGCTCCCCTGAGAGAGAGCGTGATCGCTTGCATGGGCAAGGTGCAACAAGAAAGCTGGGGCAATCCCTCGAGCCTGCATCGCATCGGCTGTGATGCGGCTGAGTCGCTGGAACGGGCGCGCCTTTCCATTGGAGAGAGCCTGGGGGCGGACCGGTCAGACATCCTGTTCAGCTCAGGGGCCACCGAGTCCGCCCATCTCGCCCTGCTTGGACTGGCCAAAACCGAATCACCAGGACGATTGGTGATCTCTGCTGTGGAACACCCGGCCGTTGCAGCTGCAGCGCAGCAATTGGCCGAGAGCGGATGGACGGTGGAGCGATGGCCGGTCGATGCCGATGGACAGATCGAGATGCAACATCTCGAGCGATTGCTCGAACCTCCAACCAAAATCGTGTCCTTGATCTGGGGTCAGAGTGAAGTGGGAACGCTTCAACCGATCCAGGCCGTGGGTGAAGCCTGTCGTTCGAAACACATTCCCTTCCATACCGATGCCACCCAAGTTCTGAGCCAGGGTTGCCCGAACTGGAACGAGCTTCCAGTTGATCTGTTAACGGCCTCAGCACACAAATGCGGAGGTCCCAGGGGGATCGGTTTGTTGCTCTTAAGACCGGAGATCGCAGAACGGATCCAGCCCCTGTTGGCTGGAGGTCAACAAGAGAATGGGCTACGCGCTGGGACCGAATGCCCCGTCCTCGCGCAGGGCATGGCAGCAGCATTCCGTGAGATCGCTCCTTGTCAGACCAATCAAGTCAAAACCTCGGGATCCGGGATCGCTCCAGTGCGCGATGCCTTGCTTGCCTTGCTTCGCCAGAACGATGCCATCCGTGTCAGTGGTCACCCCACGGATCGGCTGCCGCACCATCTCTCCGTGCTGGTCTCCGATCGCCACGGCCAGCCCATGTCGGGTCGTGCCTTGGTACGAGCCCTAGATCGCGAAGGAATCGCAGCGAGTAGTGGGAGTGCCTGTTCCTCCGGTCGCGAGAGTGACAGTCCCGTCCTGGAAGCGATGGGCGTAGATCCCCGATGGCGACGGTCGGGGCTTCGGCTCAGTCTTGGCCATTGGATTGACCCGGCAACATTGCCTGAAATCAACGATCGCATTCAAAACGCCATCGCGCGTATGAACCACCAACGCGTCTGACGTCTAGGTACTCTCCGCCCACACCATCCATCGAGTTGAGTTTGTCCGTCACCCTTCCTGCCGATCTTGTCGAGGCCGAGGCGATGACCCTCGCCTCCCTCAAGCAAGCTCTGAGCGATCGTCAGCAACGTCGCTGGACCGTGACCTGGCGCTTCGAAGGACTCAGGCTCCTCAATCCAGCGTTGCGGCTAGCGCAGGCCTTGCAGGCTGAAGGACATGACGTGGTGTTGGGCTGGCCAGATGCGGGATCAGCAGCGCTAGCGCAACGGGAAAGCCCAGAGCTCGCGTCGCACTGCCTTGCCCTCAAGGATCTGATGCTCTCCAGCGACCCCGAGCTCAAGGGCCGATTGCTCTTGGCCATTGGACCGCAGCCAAGTGATTACGACTTGGTTGAACAGATCTGCAACGGCTGGGAGGGACCGGTCGTTCTTCTCAACGGAAAACTTGAGGACGCCGGTGTGGGCATTGGCAGTGTTGCCAGGGGTAGACGCAAAGGGTTTCTCTCCATTTGGCGGTCTGCCTTCCACTTAGAGCCGCTCGCGGAAGGGGCACTCCTGCAAACCGAACAGGAGATGTGGCATCTGTTTCAAGCGGATCCTGATGGCTATCGGTTCCTCGCCACCATGCCCTCAAAACCAGACGCCGAGGCGATTGCCATGGCGCTCAACGGCGAGGATGACAGTCTTGGACGTCAATTAGGAGCGGTCGACCGCTTCATCGAAGATCTGCGTAGTTGATGTTCCCAAAAATCGCTTTTACTGTGGCCAGGTGATCGGAATGGGAATGGCTTTAAAAGACCGATTGCGCGGGGTGCCAGCTCTGGATGTCACCGCTGGACTGATCGCACTCTTGGCGGTTGGCGGCGTGCTTTGGAGTCCAAAACTCTCCAACACGTTTGCCAAAGCCAACGGGTCGGTCAAACCCGTGCAAGTGATGGTCGACGTGCGTCGTGTGAGCGCAGCTGACCCCGAAGCGTTGGTGCAGGAAGCTCTTGCGGCTGGACGGACCAGCATCATCATTCGCAATCAACCCGCCGGAAGCGTCAAGCTCATTCGCGTTGAGGACATCAACCGCGTCCTGGTGGCGGTACAACCCGATGGATCCGTCGTGACAGCCCCCGATCCCAACCGGGCAAGCATTAACGATCTGAATGCTCGCTTTGTGTTGGAAGGCGATGCAACCGTCTCGAAATCTGGCGTGGTTCTTGCTGGTACCAAGTTGAAAGTCGGCACACCCGTAGAACTGGAAGGTGCGCTTTACCGCCTGAATGGGACCGTTAGCGGTGTCAAGGTGCAATGAAAGCAGCTCTCCTTTTCCTCACGCTGGCGGCGACCACAACAGCGTCGATGCCTGGTCGGGCCGAGCCTGCGCTGCTGACCCTTCCCGCACCACCCTCTGACCAGCCTCTTCCCGATCTTCAACAACGGGGGCGCTCCTGTGTTCCTCTGCAGCAAGCCTTGAATCGCTTGCTAGCCCCCGTTGCCAGGGCATGGAGCGTGTCAGTGGTCAACAGCAATGGAGATCTGCTGGGTGACGTGAATGGCGCGATGGCGCGCATTCCAGCCTCCAATCAAAAGCTGATCAGTACAGCCTTCGCTCTCGACCAGTTGGGTCCTGATTTCCGCCTGCGTACGCAACTCGTCCAACGTGCCGACGGCACCCTTGAACTCAAAGGTCAAGGGGATCCTGATCTTGGAATTGCAGGTCTACAGCGATTTGCCATGGCAGCCATGGGCCAGGGAGGAGCGCGGGGAACCACCACCGGGCCCGTGAACTTGATGGTGCGAGAAGAACCCCGTCAAAACTGGTGGCCGAACGATTGGCACCCTGCAGATCGCGCCTATGCCTATGGAGCACCGATTACGCGGTTGGCCCTAACCAGCAACGCCCTGGGAGGGGCCGTGAGCGATCCCTATCGACGCCTAGAAACCCTGTTCAAGAAAGAGGTGAAGCGTCGCGGTGGAAGCGTTCAGGTCCAACAAGCGCGACCGATCCGCAACACCGATCAACCACAACAAAGCGACGATCAGATCGTGCTGCATGAGGAAACCTCTGCTCCGATGCACGCTCTGCTCAGCCTTGCCAACACGGAAAGTCATAACTTCACAGCGGAAGTGCTGCTCCGACAAGCAGCCGACCAATGGGACGTGAGAGCGGCCTCAGCGGCCGCGCACCGCTGGATGCAACAACAAGGAATCCCTGTGCAGGGGCTCAGGGTTGCCGATGGCAGTGGACTGTCGCGCAACAACCGCGTATCCAGTCAGACCATCGCTGCGTTATTGATGCGGATGGATCAACATCCCTATGCTGCCTATTACCAAGCTTCCATGGCAATTGCTGGACAGCGAGGGACGCTGCGCAATTACTTCATCGGCTCGCCCATTCAAGGCAAGTTTTGGGGAAAAACGGGCACCATCAGCGGTGTGCGCTCGATTTCTGGCATTCTCCAAACCGCGGACGGTCCGCGATACGTGAGCATGATTTCGAATGGTGCCAGCCGACCGAACGCAACGATCGGCCAGATTTTAAGGACCGTCTACAGCCTCAGCCCGTGCCCTTCATCGATCTGAGCCGGGAGGCGGCACGACGCGCCTTGTTCATCGAGACCGCTTTCCCCTGACGGGTTGGCGTGTCGGAACTTTCGGTCTCAGGCGCAGAGCTATCGGGACGAATCATCTGAATTTTCACGAGCTCTTGGCGACCAGCCAAAACCACCTGGGCCATCTCCTTGAGTCGTTGCTCGAGTTCTCCCAGCGTTTGCTCCGCGTAGCGGTTGGCCCCGTCCTGGACAGATGCAGCGTCATGACGTGTGCGCTGAATCAACGATTCACACTGTTGTTGGGTCTGCTGGCGGAACTGAAGAGCATCGTTGTGAATCCGCTCAGCTTCCGTTTGGGCCTCCTTCTGGAGCTTGACCCCTTCATTGCGAATCTGCTCTAGCTCCTGAGCGGACTGCTGGCGGCTGCGTTCGTGGTGCTCGGCCAATTGGCGCTTGAGTTCGAGCGCTTCCTGATCGAGTTGTTGACGGCGTTGCAGAGCCTCCTGCTCCAACTGTTGCCGACGGGTGGCAAATTGCTGCTCCAACTGGACCTGCTTGGATTGCATCTCGTGCTCCATTTGAGCGGCCTGCTGGCGAGAGCTCTGGAGTAACTGTTCGCACTGCTGGCGAACCTGATCCCGCATCTCATTCACCTGGCGTTCCGCTTCCTGCCTAACCGCAGCTGCACTGACGAGCTGTTCGCGTTGAAGCTGGGCTTTTTGAACAATTTCGTCGGCCTGATTGCGTGCCGAGGTAATGAATTCGTCCTTCTTTTGCAGCAACTGATCAGCCTGGGCAATCTGCCCGGGCAGCGACGCCCTAACGCCATCCATCAGCTCGACGGCATCTTGCTCATTCACCAGCCTTCCACCACTAAAAGGAATGCGGCTTCCTTCAAGAACAATTTCCTCGAGCTGGTCGAGCTGATCGAGCACGGAGAACTGGATCTCGCTCATCGAAACTGACTTATAAAGCCGAATTAAAGAACCTCTTGAGGTCCTCCGCCACCACCGCTGGAACCATGTGTTCAACACGACCTCCAAAACGGGCCACTTCCTTCACAACCGAACTACTCAAAAAGCTGTAGTGGGCTGCGGTACTGAGGAAAATGGTCTCAAACTCAGAATCCAAAGATCGGTTCGTATGAGCGATCTGAAGCTCATATTCGAAGTCACTCATCGCGCGTAAGCCGCGCAAAATCAACTGGGCACCATGTTCGCGAGCGCAGGTCACCGTCAGGCCGTTAAAGCTGGTCACCGTGACCCCTTGCAGATGGGAGGTGGCCTGGGTGATTTGCTCCAGCCGTTGATCAAGGCTGAAAGCAGGGGATTTACCTGGGTTCTGGAGAACAGCAACCACCACTTCCCCGAACAGAGAACAGCCACGCTCGATTAGATCGAGATGTCCAAGGGTGAGAGGATCAAAACTGCCCGGGTAGAGAGCGCGCATCAGCCATGCAGGACTGATCGGATCCTATGCAGCGCAGGGTCTCTAGATTCGATGCATGCAGCGTCCTTTGCTTGAGCAACCGGAGCGCCTGGAACAGCGCCTGAAAGAGATCCCCCCGGAGCCGGGCTGCTATCTCATGCGCGATGCCGACGATCGCTTGCTGTACGTCGGAAAATCAAAAACCTTGCGTAGCAGGGTGCGTAGCTACTTTCGTAGCAGCCATGACCTGAGCCCGCGCATCCGCTTGATGGTGCGGCAGATCTGCGAAATCGAGTTCATCGTCACGGACAGCGAGGCGGAAGCGCTCGCGCTGGAATCCAATCTCATCAAAAACCAGCAACCGCATTTCAATGTGCTGCTGAAGGACGACAAAAAATATCCCTATCTGTGCATTACGTGGAGCGAACCATACCCTCGCATTTTTATTACCCGACGTCGGAGATTTCGCAGCCCTCTTGATCGATTTTACGGACCCTATGTGGATGTGGGCTTACTCAGAAGAACCCTCTTTCTCGTCAAACGAGTGTTTCCCCTACGCCAACGACCACGTCCTCTTTATCCAAATCGCACCTGCCTTAATTATTCGATTGGCCGTTGCCCAGGGGTGTGTCAAGAGAAGGTAAGTTCTGAAGATTATCACCAAATTTTACGCAAAGTTGCGATGGTCTTCCAAGGCCGGAGCGACGAACTTCGGCAACTCCTTAATCAGCAGATGGAGCGCTATGCCGAGAGGCTTGATTTTGAATCTGCTGCCAGAATACGCGATCAACTTCAAGGGATTGATCAGTTAACTGCGGATCAAAAAATGAGCTTACCGGATGCATCCGTGAGCAGAGATGTGCTTGCCGTCGCCCAAGATGATCATTTTGCAGCGATTCAATTGTTTCAAATGCGTGCCGGAAAACTGGTTGGCCGTCTTGGTTTTGCAGCAGATGCAACAGATCTAGGGTCGGGATTAATCCTTCAGAGGGTCATCGAAGAGCACTACAGCCAGGTCGACGCCGTTGAAATACCTCCGGAAGTTTTAGTGCAGCATCAGCTTCCGCAACAGTCCTTGATTGCCGACTGGTTAAGCGAACAAAGAGAGCGCAAAGTTCAGGTGTTGCATCCACAAAGACGCCAAAAAGCAGATCTGATTGATTTGGTGATGCGTAACGCTGAATTTGAATTAGGCCGGGCTCGCCAAAGCCAGGAACAGCAAGCCTTGGCAACGGAAGATCTGGCTCAACTTCTTGAATTAACCACACCTCCACGACGAATCGAGGGCTATGACATCAGTCATATTCAGGGCAGTGATGCTGTTGCCTCACAGGTGGTTTTCATCGACGGGCTTCCTGCCAAGCAGCATTATCGCCGCTACAAAATTCAAAGCAGCAGCATTCAGGCCGGTCACAGCGATGACTTCATGGCCATGGCAGAAATCATGCGCAGGCGCTTTCGCAAATGGGCCCGCGTGAAAGCTGAAGGGGCTGACCTGGCTGAAATCAGGCGCCAATCCAGCAGCAGCCTGAACATGGATGGACTCCATGACTGGCCCGATGTCGTGATGATTGACGGGGGCAAGGGTCAGCTATCCGCCGTGATGGAAGCCTTGCGTGAGTTGGATTTGCATGAGGATCTTGTGGTGTGTTCCCTGGCCAAACAACGGGAAGAGATTTTCCTCCCGGAAGCCAAGCAGCCCCTTGAAAGCGAGCCCGACCAACTTGGAGTGGCCTTGCTGCGACGCTTACGCGACGAGGCGCATCGCTTTGCCGTGACCTTCCATCGGCAGCAGAGGGGGCAGCGAATGAAACGCTCACGCCTGTCTGACATCCCTGGCCTGGGCCCCAAACGCGTGCGAGATCTTCTCGCCCACTTTCAATCGATTGACGCCATTCAGCTCGCCAGCGTGGATCAGCTCCATCAAGCCCCCGGGGTGGGGCTCTCGCTGGCCAAACAGATTCGCGCCTATTTTCATCCTCAGGAAGCTGAAGAGGACAACGTGGTGATGGCAGGCGAGGACACGGCATGAAGCGCTGCTTTCAAGCCACAAACCTGATCTTCATCGTTGTGATCGGGGTCGCTCTCACCCTGCTAACTCCCGCTCGAGCCTTCGCCGCACCCGGCCTGTGCACTGGAGTGGTGTGCGCCGATGAGATCACCCGCAGCGCCAAAAATCATTGGCAACTGCGCATGCGACTGGAAGATCAACAAGGGCATCGCGAGCGCGTGGTGATGGACTGCCGCAACCAACAGCTCAGCCCACGAGGAGGACTGGTGGATCGCATCCCCGCCACAGCTCTTGGACGGCGTGCCTGTCGCCTCGCGGGCGAGGCCGGTTAAGACGCTATGGAAATCACCCTTGTCTTTCCCCATCAGCTGTTCGAGCACCATCCGGGGATTCGTGCCAACAGAAGCATTGCCCTGATTGCTGACGGCTTAATTCTCGGTGGTGATCCTCAATGGCCACTCACGATCCATCCCCGCAAGCGCCAGTTGCATCAACAATCGATGCTGGCCTACCAGAAGCGTCTGGAATCCCAAGGCCATCGCCTCATCACGCTGACGCCCAATGCCCAGCAACAGACGTCAGATCTTCTGAGCGAACTGATCGACTCTGGCTACCAAACGTTTTACCTCGCTGATCCAATCGATGATCTTTTAACCAAAAGAGTCAGAAACACGCTGCAACAACGAGGTTGTGTCTTAGAAATTCTGCCCACTCCGATGTTGCTTACGCCAACCGAAGTGATGGATGACCATTTCAATGGTCGACGCAAGCCAATGATGGCCAACTTCTATCAAATGCAGCGCAAGCGCTTAGGGGTCTTGATCGATGATCAGGGAGCTCCTGTGGGTGGACGTTGGAGTTATGACGCGGACAACCGTAAAAAACTTCCCAAGGGAATCACAGTTCCTGAGGCACCATCGATTGATTTGCCCGTTGATCACTTATCAGCAGAACATTGGTTAGACACCTTTCTGGAACAAAGACTGGCGGGTTTTGGCACCTATGAAGATGCCATCAGCTCCCATCACCGCGTGATGTGGCATAGCGTGCTGACGCCGATGCTCAACCTCGGACTACTCACGCCCCAACAGGTTTTGAACAGAACCCTGGAAGCCGCAGACAGCGTTGAGATCCCCCTGAATTCTCTTGAAGGTTTTCTGAGACAGATCATTGGTTGGCGTGAATTCATGGCTGCCATGTACTTGCGCCATGGAGTCACGATGCGCAATAGCAATTTTTGGAATTTTGAAGATCGCCCTATTCCCGATGCTTTCTATCAAGGAACAACAGGAATACCTCCGATTGATGATGCTATTAAACGCGCGATCGCCACGGGTTATTGTCATCATATTGAGCGCTTAATGTTGCTCGGAAACATGATGCTTCTTTGCGGCTTTCACCCCACCCGTATCTACACCTGGTTCATGGAATTATTCGTGGATGCCTACGATTGGGTGATGGTCCCCAATGTCTACGGGATGAGTCAATTTGCTGACGGAGGAATCTTTACGAGTAAGCCTTATTTATCTGGATCCAATTATGTGCGCAAAATGTCTGACTACAAACCTGGAGATTGGTGCGGCATTTGGGACGGCTTGTTTTGGAGTTTCATTCACCGCCACGGAGACTTTTTCCGATCTCAACCCCGCCTGGCGATGATGGCTCGAAATCTTGATCGCATGGCGCCTGAGGTCATGGAAACGCATTACACCAAGGCACAACAATTTCTTGACTCGCTCAGCTAGCGGCTTTCTATTGTTCAGGTGAGATTGATGGGGTCATGACACTGACGCTTCCACCTGAGGCTTACCTGTGGTTCAAGACCCTTCACATCGTTGGAGTGGTGGTCTGGTTCGCCGGGCTGTTCTATCTCGTCAGGCTGTTCATCTATCACGTTGAAGCAGAGCAGGAGGAGTCGCCTGTACGCGAAGCCTTCAAGGCCCAGTACGCCGTGATGGAACGGCGCCTCGCCAACATCATCACCACACCTGGTTTGATCCTCACCGTGACGATGGCCGCGGGGCTTTTGATCGTGCAGCCGTCCTGGCTGCACCAAGGCTGGATGCACGCAAAGCTCGGTTTTGTAGGGCTGTTATTGGCCTATCACGTGTTCTGTTATCGACTGATGGGCCAACTTCAGGCTGGGGTCTGCCAATGGAGTGGTCGGCAACTCCGAGCTCTCAACGAACTGCCCACGCTGCTGTTGGTCTTGGTGGTGATGCTGGTGGTGTTTAAAACCCAATTCCCCACAGGGGCAGCAACCTGGTTAACCGTTGGTCTGGTGGTGTTCATGGCCGCAACGATTCAGTTTTATGCCCGCTGGCGTCGTCTCCGTGAAGCAGCGCTTGCGCAGGAGTCAGTTGGTGACGCCTGATCAGCACCCGTTGCGGGCTGTCCTCGAAACGATTGGACCAGAGAGCTGCCCTGGCTCGCTGAATTTTCATTGCCACACCGTTTGCAGCGACGGAAGCCTGGAACCCGTGGCTCTGATTGAACAAGCCACGGCTCGGAAGCTGAGTCACATCGCAGTCACGGATCACCATTCGATCGCTGCCTATGAACCGATGCTCGACTGGCTTGATCGCGCTCACACTCGCGGCGAAAAGACGCCGACGCTTTGGAGTGGGATGGAAATCAGTTGCATCCTGCAAGGTTGTTTGGTCCATGTCCTAGCTCTGGGCTTCACGCCAGGACATCCCGCACTTTTGCCCTATTCCAGCGGCGATGCCGCTGTGGGCGCCCCTCTGAGGGCTGGTGAGGTTCGCAAAGCGATTCACAACGCTGGCGGCCTGGCAATCCTGGCCCATCCGGGGCGCTACAGATTGGGCTTCTCGGTGTTGATTGATGCAGCGGCTGAACTGGGTTTCGACGGGGGTGAAGCCTGGTACGACTACGACATGCAACAGCACTGGGCCTGCACACCGTTGATCTGTGAATCGATCGACCAACAGTTGAAGAACCTTGGCCTTTTGCGTACCTGCGGCACCGATACCCACGGGTTGGACCTAAAAGGCCGCTAAATTCACTCAACGATCTGGAACACGGGAATGGGCCTCTTTGATCGGCTGCTGAACTCAAGCGCCAAGGATGACGGTCAACAGGACGTTCCCAAGGATCGTGCCAAGCCAAAAGCCGAAGCCTTCTATCTCGACTCCGACGCGTCTTCGTCCTACGGAAACGTGGACTACATGCGCGAGGCCAAGACGATTCGTCGCACCTTCCCCGGAACCGCCGACAACCCTGGCAACAAGGAGTTGGTGACCAAGGTTGATGCGATGGACGTCACCGTTGGCACCCGATCCCAAGGCCTGGGCGAAGAAAAACCAAACGAAGAACCTTCAATTCCGTCCTTGCTCTCGGACGGAATTCCCAAGCCGGTGAAAAAGACCTTCGCCGAGACGATGACCCAGGAGCAGCTGGATCAAAAGCTCAAGGGGAATGCCTTGCGCACAGCTGGTGTCAACACACCAATGGCCCCTGATGCGGCTCCTGTGGGCCGCAAGGAAGAACTGAAATCCGAACCCGAGATTCAGCCAAGCAACCCATCGGCCAACCGCAGCCCATCGTCCAAGCCGGGATCCATCGATCCTTTCAAGGCCATGGTCCGCGACCTCAACAACTAAGACCTCCTTTCTCGACAGCCTCCTCCGCTTGGAGGACCAATCCCCTGATCTGCTCGAGCTGATCGGGGGACGGTTGAGCCCACAACCCTCGGTTGGCCGCTTCCAGCAATCGTTCGGCCATGTCTCTGAGGACCCAGGGATTGGATCGGCTCAAAAAGTCTTGTGTGTCCTTTTCCAGCAGCCACTGATCACAGATGGCCCCATAGCACCAGTCAGGAACCGCCTCGGTTGAGGCGTCGTAGGCAAACAAGTAATCAAGGCTGGCTCCCATTTCGAACGCCCCCTTGTAGCCGTGCTGTTGCATTCCCTGGATCCAGCGAGGGTTTAACAGCCGACTTCTCACCACCTTGTCGATTTCACGGCTGAGCGAATGAATGCGAAGCCGCTCTTGGCGAGAATGATCCGCAAACCAGGGCTGCGCAGAGGTTCCCCCCGAACGCCGCACCGCTGCCGTCATGCCCCCATGGAACTGGTAATAGTCATCAGAGTCGAGTAAATCGTGCTCCCTGTTGTCCTGGTTATGCAGAACCACCTGCACATGCTGAAGAGCAGCTTCCAAACCAGAGCGATTGGCCTGGGCTTGAACGTCGCCGTCATAACTCCAGGAACTCCAGGCTAAAAAAGCCTCGCCAAGGTCGTCCTGGTTCTCCCATTGACCTGAATCGATCAAGGCCTGCAATCCAGCGCCATAGGCACCCGGTGCCGATCCAAAAATCCTGGCTTGAGGACCCTCCTGACGGGTGATCGCAGCAAGCGGATTTTCAGCGTCTGCTTCCTCGAGTGCTGAGACCAGGTGCACAGCACGATCCACCCAGCCCACAAGCTGAGGGAAGGCATCGCGAAACAGTCCAGACATCCGCAAGGTGACATCCACCCTGGGTCGAGCCAACAGGCTCAAAGGAATCACTTCCAGGTCCACCATGCGCCGTGTTGGCCCATCCCAGAGAGGACGAACGCCAAGCAGGGCAAACATTTGGGCGATGTCTTCACCGCCGTTGCGCATCGTGGCTGTTCCCCAGACAGACAATGCGAGGTGCCGTAGATCCTCTCCTTCCTCAAGTCGGTAGAGGTCCAACAATTGCTCAGCGCTTCGCCGCCCTAAATCCCAAGCCGCTTCGGTAGGAAGACCACGCAGATCAACGGAATAGAAATTACGCCCCGTTGGCAACACGTCTGGACGTCCTCGTGTTGGGGCGCCAGAGGGGCCGCTCGCGATCCTTCGCCCGTCTAAAGCAGCAAGGAAGGCCTTCTTTTCACTGGAAGCACAGGCCAACAAGCGCGGTAACAGCTCGTCGCGCAAGCGCAGCAAAGCAGGCTCCTTGTTGGCGTAAAGCCACTGCTGCAGCAAAGGGCTCAATGGCTCTGAGGGCGCATCTGTGATCTGCTCCAACAAGCGGAGCGCTTGAGCATCGAGCCAACTCACAGCGGCCGAGACCCGTCTGGGCTGATCACAGCCCAACGTCTCAAGGGTTCTGCAGTCGTGGTCGCTCAGAGGCGCACCGTCTTCATCCGACCAGGGGTCGCATTCCAGTCCAACCACCTTGGCCATCGCCTGGGTGATGCCTTGGCAGCCACCAGACGGCGATCGCGCAATCGCCAGCAGGAGCTCCCGTTGAATCGAGGCTTCAGGCTGGCTGCCAAAACGATGCAGGCCCGTTCTGATTTGCGCCTCCTTCAACTCACAGAGATAGGTCTCCACCTGATCAAGACAGCGGGCCCAGGAGTCGTTGTCTGGATCAGCTGCGCTGGGTTGATCGTTCGCTGGGTTCGAGAAGGAAGGCCAATCCAGGCTTTGAAGCAGCTGCTTGATTTGCTGCTCGAGCACGTCACAACGCTCAGCAGCAACCTGACGCGCCTCCACGTACTCATCCAACAAGGCTTCGAGAGACAGCAAAGATCCGTGCAGCCCAGCCCGACCCAAGGGTGGGGTGAGGTGATCAAGAATCACGGCATGGCCCCGACGCTTGGCTTGGGATCCCTCGCCTGGATCATTCACGATGAACGGATACACATGCGGAATCGGAGCGAGCGCCAGGCCTGGCCCACAGGCTTCACTCAGTCCAACCGACTTACCCGGTAGCCATTCCGCGCTGCCATGTTTGCCCACATGGACCATCAGCTGGGTGCCATGCACCTCCTGAAGCCACAGATATTGGGCCAAATATCGATGCGGTGGAGGGAGATCAGGAGAGTGGAGATCGCTGATTTGATCGGGGTCATAGCCACGGCTGGGCTGAATCAACACAGCCACATGCCCAAACAGCACGCCATGCACCGCAAACCCCTTCTCCTCAAGATCCACGGCCTGTTCCGGCGAACCCCAGCGACCCTCAATTAGGGATCGGGCTTGGGGTGTGAGCCGTCGCCACCAGCGCAAATAGTGGTTGAGGGGGAGATAGGCAAGAGGCTGAAGGTGAAAACTCTCCGGATCGTTGCTGCGTCCCGACAACAATTGGGCCATCAGCGCTTGCGATTCATCAGGCCGCGGCTCACTCCCAAGCGCAACTCCGGCTTCAGCGAGCCAGTTCAAGAGGTTCATGGTGCTGGCGGGTGTATCCAGACCAACCCCATTGGCCAAACGGCCATTGCGAACGGGGTAATTCGCGAGCACCAGGGCCACCCGCTTCTCTGCTGCCTCCGTCTGACGAAGATCCACCCAACAACGGGCATGGTCGGCCAGCCAATTCAACCCAGCAGCGTCGGGAACCAAACCTTTGACCGCCGTCGACAAACTGGATTCCGCATCCAGGACTTCACGGAAGGCTCCGATTCTTGTGGTGATGCGTCCATCCAACTCAGGAAGCACCACTTGAAGGGAGAGATCGATGGGATCGAGCCCCTGGGTGGTGGCTTCCCAGGCCTGCTTGGCTCGTCCCGAAGAAAGCAGCTGCAAGACCGGCAGATCAAGACCATCCCAAAGGGGAGTGCCCAGCCCTGCCTCCTGGAACTGGACCGATGCAAACGCTGTGGTGCTGACCACGAGCTGAACATCCTGGGCTTGAAACGCTCGTTGCACCCCCTGCTGAACCACGGGATCTCTCAAGCTGCTCACCCAGAGCGCACGCGGTGCGAGACCACGGCTTCTCAGCGCCTTCAACAGTTGATGACACCAGGCCGTGTCAGCCGCGCGGGCATGGGCCCGATACAGCAAAACACCAACCCTTGCCCCTGGTTCCTCACGCCAGTCAAACGGGGCTGGGTCCGCCATCCGTTCCGGCTCAAGATCCATGGCGTCGTGAAGGGGATCTGGTTCGTTGCTGCTGGTGATGAAGGGATGAATCGCCTTCAAAACCTTGGTCATGTTGGGCATCCCCCCTTCGCGCAACAACAGAGCTAATTGTTGAGACAACGTCGAAGACACCGAACCGATCGGATGGAGTTCGTCGTCTTGATCGGCGGTCCCCGCCAAAACAAGCAAGGTTCGATGTTGCGCAGACGCCTGCCAACGGCGGCACTGTTCAAGCCCATAACTCCAGTGACCTCGCCCACCCAGCAGGCGCACCACCAGCACCCGAGCCGAGCTCGCCGTTGCGGCCAGATAGTGATCAATTTGAGCGGGATGCCGAAGACAATCGAGGGGCAAAGCTCGCAATTGCTCCTTCCAGTGCTGCAGCTCTGGCTGCCGAAGGCAGGCTGAAAGGGTGCTGATATCGGTCGCTGCGCTCGTCAGGAAAAGAATCGGGGCAGGCGGTTGCTCAACAACGGTGAAAACCTCGTTGCTTTCGGCGCCCGGAAGACTGCTCAGTCGATGCATGTCTCCATTCTGGTCTGATCACATCCCACCAACCGCGCGAGGTGAGTGAGAAAATTTGAGCATCGATCAATGTGCGATGCATCAGTTCCTTCCCTACGCCTGGTTTGAAGGCCGCTGCATCCCGTTTGACCAGGCCAAAGTGTCGATCGCAACCCATGCCCTGCACTACGGCACCGGTGCGTTCGGAGGCATGCGCGCCATACCGGATCCGGAAAAACCGGGCGGCATGCTGTTGTTTCGACCGGATCGCCATGCGCGCCGCCTCTCACAAAGCGCCAAGCTCTTGCTCGCTGATCTGACGGAAGAAACGGTGATGGAGGCTCTGATCGCGGTACTCAGGGCGAACAAACCCACGACGCCGATCTACCTCAGACCGTTTGTTTACACCAGTGATTTAGGCATCGCACCACGGCTGCACAACATCGAGACTGATTTTCTGATTTACGGCTTAGAGCTCGGCGATTACCTCTCCCCCGATGGCGTGAGTTGCCGGATTAGTAGTTGGACCCGGCAAGAGGATCGCTCCCTTCCCCTACGCGGAAAAATCAGTGGTGCTTACATCACGAGTTCACTTGCCAAAACAGAAGCCGTCACCAGCGGCTTTGACGAAGCCCTGCTGATGAACACGCGGGGAAAGGTGAGCGAAGCCAGTGGGATGAATCTGTTTTTAGTGCGCGATGGCGTCCTGATCACCCCTGGCGTTGATCAAGACATTCTTGAGGGAATCACCCGCTCCAGCGTGATTGAGCTGGCCAAGCACATGGGATTGCAGGTGATCGAACGCCCCGTGGATAAAACTGAACTTTGCATCGCTGATGAAGTGTTCCTCACGGGAACGGCCGCGAAAATCACGCCGATTCGTCAACTCGAATCCACCGTCTTGCCGACCAACAGGCCGGTGATGGATGCCTTAAGGAAACGTCTGGTTGCGATTACGGAAGGAAAGGATCCGGAGTTCAGCCACTGGGTCACCAGGATCGAGCTCGAAGGCTAAGGATGGCTCTGGGATCAAGAGCAGTTCATAGGATGGGGTGAGAGAAGCGATTAAGCGATGCAGGCCGTGACTGAGACCCCCACCCTCAACGCCTCTCGCTTTTTAAAACGTCTGCATGACCCGTCCAGGCCGGTGTTGGTGTTTGACGGAGCCACGGGCACCTCCCTGCAGCAAATGGACCTATCCGCCGATGATTTCGGCGGAGAAGCCCTGGAAGGTTGCAACGAAAACCTGGTGGTTACAAGGCCCGATGCCGTTCAAAGCGTGCATCGACAGTTTCTTGACGCCGGTTGCGATGTCATCGAAACAGATACGTTTGGCGCCGCTTCTGTGGTGCTGGCCGAGTACGGCCTAGAGGACAAAACCTTCGAGCTCAACAAGCGGGCTGCAGAGCTGGCCAAAGAAGTGGCCATGGAATACAGCACCGATGAAAAACCACGATTCGTGGCGGGATCGATGGGGCCCACCACGAAATTACCCACGCTCGGACATATCAGTTTTGATCTGCTTCGCGATTCCTATCAGGAGCAAGCGGAAGGACTGATTGCCGGAGATGTGGATCTACTGATCATCGAAACCTGTCAGGACGTTCTGCAGATCAAGGCAGCGCTTCAAGGCATTGAACAGGCCTTTGAAACCAGCGGTGAACGCCGCCCCTTGATGGTGTCCGTCACGATGGAAACCACAGGCACCATGCTGGTGGGTTCCGACATCGCCGCTGTTGTTGCCATTCTTGAACCCTTCCCCATTGATGTGCTCGGCCTGAACTGCGCAACAGGCCCTGAACAAATGAAAGAGCACATGCGCTATTTAACAGATAATGCTCCCTTCGTGGTGAGCTGCATCCCCAACGCAGGCTTGCCAGAAAATGTTGGAGGTGTGGCGCACTACCGCCTAACACCGGTGGAACTGAAGATGCAATTAATGCACTTCGTGGAGGATCTTGGCGTTCAAGTCATTGGTGGATGTTGCGGAACAACGCCGGCCCATATTGCGGCACTCTCTGAAATTTCATCAGAACTGAGCGCCGCGCCCAGAAAGGTGCGCTCTTACCACCATGAGAGAAAAGCTCTCAGCTATGAAGCCGCCGCATCATCCATTTATGGGGCAACACCCTATCTACAAGACAATTCCTTCTTAATCATTGGCGAGCGGCTCAATGCCAGTGGCTCCAAGAAAGTGCGTGAGTTGCTGAATGAAGAAGACTGGGATGGGCTCGTCGCTGTTGCGCGAGGACAGGTGAAAGAGAATGCTCACATCTTGGATGTGAATGTCGACTATGTCGGCCGTGATGGCGAAAGAGATATGCGAGAGCTCGTGAATCGAGTGGTCACCAATGTGAACCTTCCCTTAATGCTCGACTCAACGGAGTGGCAGAAAATGGAGGCAGGCCTAAAGGTTGCCGGCGGCAAATGCATCCTCAATTCAACCAACTACGAAGATGGAGATGAACGCTTCTTCAAAGTCTTAGAAATCGCCAAGCGTTATGGCGCCGGGGTTGTGATTGGCACGATCGATGAAGACGGCATGGCCCGCACTGCAGACCAGAAAGTTGCCATCGCAAAAAGAGCCTATCGAGACGCTGTGGAGTATGGAATTCCAGCGCGAGAAATTTTTTACGACGCGCTGGCGCTGCCAATCTCCACTGGCATTGAAGAAGATCGACGCAACGGTGCGGAAACCATTGAAGCCATTCGCAGAATTCGCGAGGATCTCCCCCAGGTTCACGTGGTTCTTGGTGTGTCCAATGTGAGCTTTGGCTTGTCTCCTGCTGCCAGAATCACGCTGAATTCAGTCTTTTTGCATGATTGCTGCGAAGCTGGAATGGATGCAGCCATTGTGTCCCCAGCAAAAATTCTTCCGCTCATCAAAATCAGCGAAGAGCATCAGAAAGTTTGTCGCGACTTAATCAATGATCGTCGTGGATTCGAAGGAGATGTTTGCACGTATGACCCGCTCACAGTGCTTACAACCTTATTCGAAGGTGTTAGCGCCAAAGCCGCTCGCGAATCAGGACCATCCTTAAGCGACCTTGCCGTGGAAGAACGGCTCAAACAGCACATTATTGACGGCGAGAGAATTGGATTAGAAGATGCACTTAAAGAGGGTTTAGAAAACTATCCACCACTGGATATTGTTAACACTTTCCTACTGGATGGAATGAAGGTTGTGGGAGAGCTATTTGGCTCTGGGCAAATGCAGCTCCCATTCGTTCTTCAATCCGCGGAAACCATGAAGTCTGCCGTGGCCTTTTTGGAACCATTCATGGAGAAAGAAGAAGGGGAACGATCCGCTAAAGCCAAGTTTTTAATCGCAACAGTTAAAGGAGATGTTCACGATATTGGCAAAAATTTGGTGGATATTATTTTAACAAATAATGGCTACGAAGTGATCAACCTTGGCATCAAGCAAGACGTCAATGCAATCATTACGGCCCAGCAAGAACATCAGGCTGATTGCATCGCCATGAGTGGTCTGCTGGTGAAGTCCACAGCCTTTATGAAAGACAATTTGCAAGCTTTCAACGAAGCTGGAATCAACGTTCCTGTTGTTCTTGGAGGGGCAGCATTAACGCCCAGATTTGTGAACAAAGACTGCAGCGATGTGTATGACGGCAAGGTCATTTATGGACGGGATGCCTTTACGGACCTGCGATTCATGGATGCGCTTGTGGCGGCGAAGTCAAAAGATCGCTGGGATGATCGCGCTGGCTTTCTCGATGGCACCCCTGAAGGTCTTTCGATTGGAGGTGACGCGGAATCCCCTGATCCCAGCGACGCATCGCCTGAGAGCCCGTCAAAAGAAGCTGAGACGGCGGATCTCAAGCTTCCCGTCAGCTTCGAGCGCTCGGATGCCGTTCCTGAAGAGACAGCCGTCATCACCCCCTTCCTGGGTGCGTCGGTCTTGCAGGGAGAGGCAGAGATTCCGCTCGACGAGGTGATTGCCTTCCTCGACCGACAAGCCCTCTTCGCTGGTCAATGGCAGATGCGAAAAGCCAAAAACCAAAGCCGGGAAGAGTACGAACAAGACCTCGCTGATAAGGCAGAGCCAATCCTTCAGAAATGGCTAGCGCGCGCCAAAGAAGACCAACTGCTGCATCCAGCGGTCGCCTACGGCTATTTCCCCTGCGGACGGGACGGCAACTCCGTGGTGGTGTTCAAGCCGGAGGGTGGTGCAGAGCTGGGACGATTTGATGTCCCCCGTCAACGCAGTGGCAATCGCTATTGCATCGCCGATTTCTTCCGAGATCTCAAAGAGGGCCAACCCTGCGATGTGCTGCCGATGCAAGCCGTCACCATGGGCGAAGAAGCCAGTCGCTTCAGCCAGGAGCTGTTTCGCAAGGATGCCTACAGCGACTATCTCTTTTTTCACGGCTTAGCCGTTCAGATGGCAGAGGCGCTGGCGGAGTGGACCCATGCCCGCATTCGGCGTGAATGCGGCTTCTCTGATCCCAAGGGGATGCCTCTCAGGGACATTCTTGCCCAGCGCTACAGGGGTAGCCGCTATTCCTTTGGATATCCAGCCTGTCCCAACGTGGCGGATTCGCGTCAGCAACTGGAATGGCTGCAGGCCGATCGCATCGGTCTGACCATGGATGAAAGCGACCAACTTCATCCTGAACAGAGCACAACAGCCCTGGTTGCTTTGCATAGCAACGCTCGCTACTTCAGCGCCTAAGCCCCATGCAGCAGTGCGTTGCCTCAGACTTCTGAGGTCACGCATGCACTCCCATGGACTTCAGCGGCCCAGACGCCATCGACAATGCGATTAAGGCTGGATTGGACATCGATGGAAGCCCTCTTCCGGAAGCGATGCTCACCCTTTATCGCGAGGTGATGGATCAAGAGGCACAACGCAAGCGCAGTGGAGTGCGTAAATCAATGCGCAACCGCATCGTGCGCACCGGGGCCAAGCATTTCAGCCAAGACGTCCTAAACGCCCGATTAATCGAGGCTGGCTGGGAAGGGTTGAAGGACAAGGAAATCAGCTTTTACTTCAGCTGACAGCCCAATCGTCATGAGCTCTGCAGGATCACTCCTGGCAGAGCTTTTCCATCGTGTCGATCACTTCCTGCTGAAAATCATCCAGGGCACTGGATTCGCTCAAATCGAATCCTTCTCCCGCAGCGTTCTGCGCAAGATCCTGAAAGTGGAAGGCTCCCTCACCATTGGCAAGGAACTCAATAGCCGATGACTCGCCACTTTCGCGGAACGCATCGCAGAGGGCGATAAACGCCGCGTCTTCAGTGAACTCCCAATCCATCGAGGAGGCATAACTGAACGACCTTTAACGCCTAACCCCCGTGATCCGTCAACCATCTCGTCTCGGAATGTGCCAGTCGTTCGGCAGACTCCTGGCAGCCAATGCAAGCGAATGCCGTCACAACAACAAGAGCAAAAGCCAGTTGGACAGGGTGATCTGAACGTTTTAGGCGGTGCGCTTGAAGGCTGTAGTTGTGAGCCGATGACGGGTTGGTTTCGAGATGGACACTGCCGCACCGATCCAAGCGACTTGGGGCAACACAGCGTCTGCTGTGTGATGTCAGAACGATTTCTGAATTACAGCAAGGCCCAGGGCAATGACCTGAGCACTCCCATGCCCGACTTCGGCTTCCCTGGCCTCAAACCGGGCGATCACTGGTGTGTCTGCGCCCCACGCTGGAAACAGGCCTACGACGACGGGATGGCGCCACCCGTACGCCTCGAAGCGACGGAACACACAGCGCTCAAGGTGATCCCGTTGGACGTCCTCAAAACACACGCTCACCAAGGAATGTCCTGACCATCCCAAGCCAGAAAGCGGCCGCTGTCTTCCGCTGTCTGCTGGAGCAAAACATCGAGCAACAGGGAAGCCGCTTTCTGGGGGCTGAACAGACGATCTGGCGGGACAAAATTTTGGAATGGCTTGGACAGGGCTGTATCGGTGGTGCCTGGATGCAGCATCGTCACCGTGGCGAGTGGAAAGCGCCGCGCCCACTCCACACTCAACGAGCGCAAAAACATGTTCTGGGCGGCTTTGGCTCCGCGGTAGGCATACCAACCACCACTTCTGTTGTCACCGATGCTCCCCACCCTGGCGCTGAGGCTCGCAAAGTGAAACGGCTGGTCACGCTTCAGGGCGGGCTCAATCGCTTTCGCCAAAAGCAGGGGCCCCGCGGCATTGATCGCAAAGGATTCCATCAATTGACTGGCACTCACCTGCTGCAGGCGCTTCTCAGGGGTCAGCGAGACTCCATGCAGTCGCCCAGTGGCGTTCAACACCAAACGCAGCGGCTGTGGATCGTCTAGGAGCCTCTGAGACAACGCCTCAAGGCTCTGAGGGGACTCCAGGTCCACCAGCCAATCTCCACCATCGTCGAGATCTGAAACCACGCTGCGACCGCACAGCAGGACCTCCAAAGCGGGCTGACGACGTTGCAGTTCCTGCGCCAATGCCTTACCAAGACCACCACGGCCCACGATCAATGCACGGCCAATCCAAGCAACTCTGTTGATTTCAGGCATGATCAAAAGCGTTGTCCGAGGGACAGTGAGACAGCTCACACCACTGTTGCTGGGGATGACCGCCACCGCGGGGCTGATCGGCGCGGTCACCTGGAGTGTCCAGGCCATTGGTCAGCTGGAACAACAGCGAAGCCAAAAACACACCCTCGAAACGCTGCTGGAAAGCTCCGAAACGGATCAGCCAGCGCGTCATTCCTCTAGTCAGCCATCAAGTGATGAGCCGGAGAACAAGACTCCGAGACCCCAATCGGTCGTGCAGCCAACGCCGGGTACTAAGCCCCTCGGAGCCCCAGGCAATCCGATTGTGCGCGTTGCTTTGTTGAGCCAATCGCCACCAAGTCGCGTGGACCTATCAGGGCAGGCCGAGTGCAGATTCAGCAACGGTGAGATCGTGCAAAAAAGGGCCCTTGAACGCGTTCTCAGCGAGCGTCGTTCGAATTTGGTGACCTGTCAATCAGGCCAAAATGGGGCCATTGTTGTCAATGAAAGCTCCTATCCAGAGACCGTCTATTTCCTCAACAGAGGTCGCGGTTGGCTTGTGATTAACCAGCTGTCTTTGGAGCGTTACGTTGCTTCTGTGGTTGGGGCAGAGATGCCGAGTTATTGGAATCCTGAAGCGCTAAAAGCACAAGCTGTGGCGGCTCGGTCCTACGCCCTCGTGCATCTTGTACGTCCTGCCGATTCCGATTTCAATCTTGGCGACACCACGCGTTGGCAAGCCTATGGAGGCCTGAAAAGTCAAAGCGCGTCCACTGCCGCCGCCACCAAAGCCACCCAGGGCCTCGTGCTCAGTTTCCAGGGAGGACTTGTGGAATCGCTGTATGCATCGACCAGTGAAATCGCTACTGAAGCACACAGCCATTTAGGCGCAAGTATGAGTCAACATGGCGCTCAAGAACTGGCCATGAAAGGGCTCAAGTTCAATGAAATCCTCGGTCGTTATTACGTGGGCGCATCCTTAGCGAGGTTAAAAACAAATGAGAACTGAGACCTATTGGAATCGAGCGCTCGAGCAAAGCGAAAGGGCTCTTAAGTCCGGTGCGCTAGTTCCTCTCAGTACTTCATTAGAACGTCTTGAAGAGAGTGCAGAATCCAATTTTGAATTGAGAACTCTCGAGAGCCGCTTACCCAAACACTTAAAGAGAGAGGGGCCGAAACCCAATCCCTTTAAACCCTGGGATAGGGACCTGGAGGTGGCGCGTTTGGATCCAGGTCACGCCGTGATCCTGAACAAATATCCGGTGCAACGCGGACACATGCTGCTGATCACGGCCGACTGGGCCGCCCAGGATGGTTGGCTTGATTTGTCGGATTGGACAGCGTTGGTTCGCGTAGACCAAGACACCTCCGGACTGTGGTTTTTCAATAGCGGACCGATTGCAGGGGCGAGTCAGCCCCATCGGCATCTTCAACTGCTGCCCCGCAGCAAAGGCGAGAGGAGTTGTCCCAGAGACCTCTGGTTTCAAAAACACCTGGAATCAAAAGAAAAATCCGAAACAGCTAGCGATCCCTTATGGAACGGCTGCTCAGTTGTCTCGCGAATCAGCCAAAGCAATGACATCTCCGCACAAGCCCAAAGCCTCTACGCCAGCTACTTATCACTCTCTGAACAATTAGGCCTTGGTCATCCCTCTCAAGATCAACGCCCAAAGTCCTTTTACAACCTGTTATTAACCCCGCAATGGATGGCGATGGTGAGGCGTCGGCGAGAAGGAGCCGCAGGTTTCAGCGTGAATGCCCTTGGATTTGCTGGATATCTCTTGGCCACAACAGGCGCAGATCTGCACTGGCTAAGGGCGCAAGGTCCCGAGGCCTTGTTGCGTGAGGTGGTACTCGAAATCCGTGGAAACACGGTTGTGGGATCCCCCTCCTAAATGTCTGCCTGAAGAAGGACCACCGGCCGCTGCCGACCCTCTTCTTCAACAACAGCCATGAACAAACATCAAACGATCCGAAACGAACGCATCGAGCGACATCTGAACTTGGTCGATCCCATTGCTGGCCATTACGCCAAACGCTCGGGTCTGGATCGTGATGATCTCAAGCAAGTGGGAAGGCTTGGGTTACTGCGTGCCGCCGAAGGGTATGAGCAAAGCCAAGACAAGCCGTTTGAGGTCTATGCAAGGCCTCACATCAAAGGAGCGATCCTTCACTACCTCAGAGACAGTGTGGGGCTGATCAGACTCCCAAGACGCCTTCAAGAACAAGCGCAGAGCACCATCAAAACCAGTTCCTCAGAATCCGCCAAAAGTCAGGGGATGACAGCAGAGATCGAACTCAACGTTCAGGTTTATCGACGCCGTCAGTCGTGGGAACCCTTAGACGAAGGCAGGGTGGCAGCAAACCAACCTGGATGGCAGCCGCTGCTGATGCAGGAAAGGGCCCGGCGTGTCTGGGATGCCATCAACGGGTTGCCGCCTACAGAGAAAAGGGCGCTGGTTGAGGTGGTGATCGAAGGTGCCAGCCTCCGTGGGGCCGGAAAAAAGCAGGGGGTCAGCGCCATGACCATGCAACGGAGGCTCAAACGGGCCTTAGCCCAGTTGCGACAGGAGCTTGCCGATCAAGACTCTTCGCTGTGATCCCGCTGGATTTGACCTTCAAGGGTGCTCATCGCTGCGGTGACAGCAGCCAGTTGACGCTCGAGTCCATCACGCCAGAAACGGAGCATCTCCAACTTGCGTTGCTGGTGATGACTCCGCCAGTGGCTGGACTCACACGATGGCTGACAGAAAAAGGGAGGCAGCATGAGTAAACACAAGCTTTCCCATAATCCTGGCGAATTGTTCCAGAAATCGGGACTGCCATCACACACTTGGCGCTTCTGAACCAGACGATTAGGTTTGGAACTTGCGGAAAGCTCAAGCCGCACTGCCCAAAAACCAGTCTCGCGTGTCGCACCGATTATCAAAACTGGTCCTAATCAGTGTCGCAATTGCGACATGCGATTTTGCTGTCATGGAGCAGGCCTACGCCTATGTGCCATTGATGGCTGGGCAAAGGGCGCGTGCTCTCAATGGCACCTTTAATAACGTTCCGGTCCTGCATTCCAACCAACCCGAAATTGTTAAAGGGCCTGGAATCCTCGTCAACACAACGCCTGGTTCTGCAACCGCCGCCGAAAACAACCAGCCCTTGAGGAATGCCGAATTCACATTTAATGGTGAATTCGGCATCCATATGCATCATAAATATTACCCCCAAGACAGCAGCAAATTAGGAGGACGCCGGGCCAGAGGCTTGCTAACAGTGGCAGCGATAGCCATCAACCCAGGCAACAATCCTGTCACCCTTAAGTTCAAAAGAGGCTCCGTTAAAAATAGCTTTGAGGCCCCTTATCACCCCAATCGCCTAATGGGAGTGAAGCCCCTCGGCCGACGCCCTTGGAACACAGGTCCAGGGGACGCAACAGCTGTACAAATGCTGAGAGGGGAACTCGATCGCAAATTGCCCCGAGAAATAACAATCCCAGCGCGAAGTCGCAAAGTGATTGTGAGCTCAGTTCTTCCCGCGAGAGGAATTATGAACGGGCTGTTGAGAGGTCGCAGCGACGGACCTTTCCAACTGGCTGTCGTTGCAGCGGAGGAGACCAACCAAGAGCAGGAGCTGATCGCCGTTCTAGACAGCAAAAGACTTGCTCCAGGGCGAATTTATTTAAATCGACTCAATGAAATCCGCACCGGCAAAGTCTTTTCCAGAGTTGCTGGCGTTGCCCTTGGCGATGAGTACAAAGCTTCGATTAATCATGATCTCTCACAGGGTGCGTTGCATATTCCACTAACAAGTACCCGCAAACATCATTTTGGCACGAGAGATATACAGGTGAATCAATTATCAACACGAATGATTGACTCCGCCTTGAACAATGTTGGCACCTATGGCGTGCGATTTGATGTTGAGATGAATCTTTCTGGTGGTGGTGCTCATGAGTTGGTCTTAAGCCATCCAGTGGCATCCGGTCGAAAACCTTTCACAGCATTTCGGGGATCGATCGGAATTAAAAGTGCCGAAGGCTATCGAGAAGTTCATGTTGGGATGAAATCAGGGCAGAGCCTGCCCCTCGGCCAAATCAACACTCAAGCCAACGCTGTGAATCCCGTCACGGTGAGTGTTGTTTATCCAGCGGATGCCACACCGGGTCATTTGCTCAGTGTGGTGCCCGTAACCCAGCTCGCCTTGCTTCGGCGCCGGGAAGAGATGCTGGAAGCGGCGAGAAAAGCTGAGGAAGCAGCCAAAAAACGCAAGGTGGTTCCACCAACACCGCCACCAGCGATCAATGCAAAGCCGAAACCCCTGCAAGCGAACGAGAACAAACCAAGGCCACAAGCAACACCACAGCCTCGACCCACACCACGGACCTATCCGAAACCAGCCCCAAGGATTGCGCCTCCGGCTGTTGCCGCACCATCCAGTGGTACCAACCAATATCCGCCAGCAATGATCATGCCTCAGCGCGTCAATGACTCGCTGGAGCAACGGTATCGCGATGCCATTAAGGCGCAACAAGATTGGTTGCGCCGACTACAAGGTCGATAGGCTTCGCCCATCTCTTTTACTCAGATCATCGCGGCAAGCTGAATGGGGCGTCGGATCACACTTGAACTACCTGATCATCTCGTTGATCGCCTCGACGAGCTGAAAAAGGAGTGGTGCATCAGGTCCAGAGGCGATTGCTTAACGCGATTGCTGGAAGAGATCTGGACGGACGAGCCCGATCTTGAAACCGATCTCGAGACACCTGTTGATGGTTTTCTCGACACCGGCGGCATCGAAGATCCAGAGCTGTTATCGGTCACGACCTCCACGGATGCAGTGGGATCCGAGCAAAGCTCGCGAGCTACGGAACCCTCGTACGACGAAGACCGGGCCATCGTCTTGGTTCGCCGTCGTCAAGAGCCTGAGACGCAAGACATCGCTGCGGTGCTATCCACCGACACGAGTCAACCCAAGGACAACAGCACGAAAAGTCGAGGCATCGACTTACCAGGATTTGTGCGCAGCCGCACGCAGGCCATCCGAACCAGCCTGCAACATCCAAAAGCGCCAGAAGAACGACGCGACAGTCCCTTTGTCCCCGTGGTCAGCTTTGATCACCTCACCGCTTGCAGCGATAAGGCCATTGAACATTGGACCAATCTCTATGGATCGAAACCCGGAGCAACGGTGCTGGAGGCGGTGATGCTCTGGATGGCTCGAGATATTTGGCCCCAATTGGATGGAAGCGAGGGACGCACCTTCACCTGGAGCCAGGTAAACCAATCGATGCAGGATGTCTGCGCTGAATGGTCCGTTCAGTCTCCAAAATTTGAACATGTGATTGTCGCTGCTGCCGTTCTCGAAGATCCGTTTGCCGCTGGCAGCGTGGCAGATCGGATCCCAACCTTGATTCGTCGGTTTGTGAACCGCTTCAAACGGAGTCGGCGTGTGACTTCTTTTGAAACCTTGGAATCCACCATGACCCTGCATGGAGCCTTGCGCTTGCTCGATCTGCCCACGCAAGCTGGAGCATCCCTCACACTGCGCTCCATCCGAGATGCGTACAAGAAAAAGGCGATTGAAGCCCATCCAGATGCAGGTGGCTCTACGGATGGAATGAGACGACTGAATGAGGCTTATCAGATGCTGCGGGAGCTCTACAGAGACAAAGAGTCGCAGCCGTCTTAGTCGAGTCAATTGATAGGACTCATCCCAAGACTTAGTTGAGACACACCAGATTCAGGTGTCTCAGCCTAGTCCCAAATCAAGACCCTTATTGAGTCTCAGGCAAGACGCTCGATTGAATTGTTGTTATCGCCTCACTTTTCCATCGTTTTAAATGCGGGAACCACCCAATCCCTTGTCGCCTGAACCAATAAAAACCACATCGTCATTCAGACCTAAAGCTCCATCGCTCTTCGAATCGCGATCGGATCAGCACGCGCAAGCTGTCCAAGCCTTCCAATCCCGTGTCCAAGCCAACCCTGGCCAAAGCCAAGACCAGCTACGGCAACGGGTTTTAAGTTTGCGTACCTGCTGTAGACACAGTGACGCAAGACGATTGGCCTACCGCGCCAGCTCACTGAGCCAAGCAAACGGGCGAACAATCAACAGCAGAGACCAAGCCCTGGCCCCAACTAACACTAGTCTTAATCGTCGCAAATGAGACGCTGGATAAGTCCTATTTTAAGTCCAAATTAAGACTTACGATGCGATCAAAGAACGCGTTCCGTGCGCTTGGCCACGGGAGGCTCCACCCAGCACGCCTGGCGCCCGCAACATCAAATCTTGCCAACCAAGGGATCGCTTTCACGCCTAACAACGCTTCCATGAACAGCCCCCATGAACAGCGCCCCATTACTGGGTTGCAGTAGTAGCAGCTGGGACCAGAGATAAGACACATCTTGAGTCTCACTTAAGACGCATAAAAGCAAGATTGGTGGTTGTTGGCATTAAAAAAAGCCGCCTCTTTGGGCGGCCATTGGATCAAAGCAAGACGGTTTAGGTCGAGGTCTGCATCCCTTGGATGAGGTAATCAAAGTAAGGAGCCGCAAGTGATTGCTGGTCTTCTGAAAGAAGTGCCAGGGAAGCCTCTCTCATGCAGCGCATGGCTTCCACCATTCCAGGCATCGGAACACCAAGACTGTTGTACATCTCGCGGGCACCCACAAGACCAATCTGTTGGATGAGCTCCGTGCTGCCTGCCAAAACGCCGTAGGTCACGAGGCGAAGGTACCAGCTGTAGTCCCGCAAGCACTGGGCACGCTGCTTCTGACCGAAGGCGTTGCCTCCAGGAGCAACGTATTCCGGTTTTCGACTGAACAGCTGTTTCGCTGATTCGTCGACAATTTTCTTCTCGTTCTCAGTGAGACTTCGAACAACCGATAAACGAATCGAACCCTGGCTGAGGAAATCAACCATGGATCGCAGTTCACCGCTGCTGGGGTAACGCAGATCGTCATCTGCTTGGAGAATCAGATCCCGAACAACGCTCATGTCAGCTGGCAAGCTTGAATGAGTCTAGAGCTATCGATCGCTTCGCATGAATTTGCAGCGATTGGTGTTACGCCTTTGCAATGGCCCAGTCCTTGAGCGACCCACCAGTAGCTGGTCAAATCATCACCGTTCTGGGCACCGATCTCAATCACCAGGGCCTGGGATTGGCTCGCTGGCAAGGCTGGGTGGTGGTCGTTCCCCAGTTGCTTCCAGGGGAAGAGGCCCAGGTGCAATTGCTGCAACGCAAGAAGTCGCAATGGTTTGCGCGCCATCTCAAAACGTTGGTGGCAGCCCCAGGCTCGAGGAAAGCACCTTGCATCCTTGCCAAAGACTGTGGAGGGTGTTCTCTCCAACACCTCGAAGAAAGCATTCAGGGGGAATGGAAGCGCAACCGTCTTGAACAAACCCTGAAACGGATCGGTGGGATTGACATCCAGTCCCCGGAACCGATCAACAGCGATCTTGAGCACTTGGGCTATCGCAATCGAGCTCTGATTCCCCTGCTTCGACAAGAGGATCAGCTGCGGTTGGGGTACTACCGCCGTGGCAGCCATCGAATCGTGAACCTCAATCGTTGTCCTGTCTTAGACCCACGCATCGATGCCTTAATCAAACCCCTGAAGCAAGACCTCGAAGCCAGTGGTTGGCCAGCCGATGCTGACTTGCGTGGAGAACCCGGTCTTCGCCACCTTGGTTTGCGCGTGGGTGTGCGAACAGGCGAAATCCTGATCACCTTGGTCAGTGCCACGCCCGAACTCAAAGGGATCAAAGAACTGGCCTTGGAGTGGATGAACCGTTGGCCTGCCGTAGCAGGTGTGACCCTGAACCTGCAACCGCGCCGGAGCAATACCGTGCTCGGAGCGATCACCCACACGCTCGCTGGTCGCGATTGCATCAGCGAACGCTTCTGCGATCTTCAACTCCTGCTTGGAACCACCACCTTTTTCCAAATCAACACCGCTCGTGCCGAGCAGATCGTGATTGTTTTGCGGGAGTGGCTGCTTCAGCGTGAAGGATGCAAGCGCATCATTGATGCCTATTGCGGCATCGGGACGATCAGCTTGCCCATCGCTGCAGCTGGCATCGGCGTGGTGGGGCTTGAGATCAATCCGGCCTCAGTCCAACAGGCGCGCCAAAACGCGGCCTTAAATGGACTTACGGATGCCCGCTTTGAAGCCGGCGACGTGGCCTCTCTGCTGAGTGATTCCCTGCCAGATCACGATGCTCTTGTGGTGGACCCACCGCGAAAAGGATTGGCAGCAGATGTGCTCGAAGCCATTCTGAACTGTCCACCCAAGAGCCTGGCCTACCTGAGTTGTGACTCAGCAACCCTGGCGAGGGACCTCAAGCGCCTGGTCTCAGACGATGGTCCCTATGCCATTGATCGCATTCAACCCGTGGACTTTTTTCCCCAGACAACCCATCTGGAATGCCTGGTCCTTTTGAAGCGCATCAACTGCGAAGTTCAACCTTGAATTGTTTGACCAAAGCCTGTCGAACCTTCTCTTGCACGGGCTGAAGCTGCTCATCGGTGAGCGTGCTGTCCTTGCCGCGATACCGAAGCCGGAATGCTTGGCTGCACTGATCATCAGGGAGTTGACCACCTTCAAACCGATCAATCAACTCGACACTTTCGAGAAGGGGCTTCCCCGCTTTCCGAATGGCCTGCATCAGGTCAGCAGAGGGCAATGTCTTTGGCACAAGCATGGCGAGATCTCGTTCCATCGCTGGGAGCGTTGAGAAGGCCTTGAAGGAAGGCACCCAGCGATTGCGACGCGTTACCGCTTCCAGGAGACGGTGCAAATCCAGATCAAACAAATAGGTGGCATCAGGGAGCTCGTACTGAGCACACAACATGGGGTGAAGCTGACCAAAGCAACCAAGGGCTCGGCCTTCCACCATCACCGCTGCAGCCCGACCGGGATGGAGCCGCGGATCGTCCGATAAGGGGCGGTCGTTGGTTTCCAAGCCCAAGGAATGCAAAACGGAGGCGAGTGCTCCACGAGCCATGTAGTAATCGGGGACGAGGGCCTTACCGCTTGTCGCCCAGCGTGAAAGACGCCGTTCTCCGCAAATCACCCCACCAAGACGGGCTGTCTGCACAATCTCCTGGCCCTTCGGCTGGAACACATGGCCGATTTCAAACAGCCAACAACCGGGCTGGGAGGCCTGCAGGTTGCGTTGACAGACCTGGAGATGCTCCTGCCAGAGCGCGGTTCTGAGATGGCTGGTTTCGGCCAACAATGGGTTGCTAATCGGAATCCGATTGGGATCATCCGCATCTGCTCCAGTAAGCGATAAGCAGGTGATCTCTTGGAGGCCAGCACTACAAAGCCGACGGCGCAAACGGCGCTCCGCCTGCTGCATATCTGTGAGACCACCGGGCACCAAAGGATCAGGCAGGTGAGCACCAAAACAGTCGAAACCGACAAGACGAGCCACCTCTTCAATCAGATCCACCTCCCGAAGCAGGTCCATCCGACGGGAAGGAGGCACCACCACCGACCAACCATCCTCTGAAGCCTTGAGCTCACAACCAAGCGCAGACAGACACGCCTCCACCTGTTCATCACTCACATCGGTTCCTTGATCGTCGTCAGAAGCCAAGGGACCCAGCAGTTGATGAAGAGCATGACGTCTCAGGTTCACCACGGGTTCTGGCCCTTCCTCAGCACAGCACTGCCAACTGCGGCCTGCCACACCTCCCAGAAGTTGTTCCATCAGTTCCAGCGCCCGTCCGGCTGCTGGCAAGGTGATCTGACGCGGCAAGCCCTTCTCGTAACGGGAACTAGCGTCCGTACGCAGACCTGTTGCCCGGCTGCTGCTACGGATCGAAGCGGGAGTGAATAGGGCTGATTCCAACCAGATTTTGTTGGTAGTGGCCGTCACACCGCTCTCCGCACTGCCGATCACCCCTGCAATCGCGACCGGTCGATCACGACAGGTCACCAGCTGAACGCGATCGTCCACTTCGATGGTGCGACCGTCTAAGCCCGTGAACGGTTCCTTGGCCCGGCCTTGCCGAAGGCCGAAATCAGAAGGCTTTAGGTCGCTGCCACAGAGCCGCTCCAAGGCATCAAGATCGAAGGCATGCAGGGGTTGGCCTTGTTCCAACATCACCAAATTGGTGATGTCCACAATCGCGTTCACAGGGTTCACGCCCGCCCGCAGAAGTCTCTGTTGAACCCAAGCAGGAGCGTCTTTGCCACCATCAAGACCGCTCACTTCGGTTAAGGCGTACACGCCCCCCTCCTTCATGGCGGCAGCGTGTTCCTCGGAAGGGTTCAAGTCGGCTGTCAACTCTGGAGCCACAGGCTTGGGCAATTGCAGCGCTGCTCCGGTCAGTGCCGCCACTTCCCTGGCGATTCCTGTCATCGACAGACCGTCTGGTCGATTCGCGGTGATCGCCAATTCCAGAACGGTGTCATCCAAGCCAAGGCATGACGCCACGGCTGTACCCGGTGCTGGAAGGCTGTCCAGCAGATCATCTAAGACCGCAATGCCGTCAACATCCGTGGGTTGCCCGAGCTCGGCGAGCGAACAAATCATTCCCTGACTGGCGACCCCACGCAGCTCACCAGCCTTAATCGTGAGATTGACCGCAGGAAGGACAGCGCCAATGGTGGCGACAGGCACATGGATGCCCGCCCGTACGTTGCTGGCTCCACAAACGATCTGAACGGTCTCCTCAGCCCCGATGTCCACAACACAGACACTGAGCTTGTCGGCATTGGGATGTTTGTCCCGCTCCAAAACGTGGCCCACCACAACGCCTTGAGCCAATCGACTCAAATCGTCGATCTCCTCCACCTCAAATCCAGCCATGGATAGGCGCTCGCCTAGTTGATCAGCGGCTTCATTTACCTGGACGAGATCCTGCAACCAGGAGAGGGAGACCCGCACGTCAACGTTTCAATCAGAGGTGGATCCTACGAAGCACCGTGAATCGGCAAAAATTTGAATGGTGTCAGTCGAAGATGTAAAGTCGATCTTTGTTACTACGCTTCGCTACTGCGGCGCAACGTCCTTTATGGCTAAGAACAAGGGCGTCCGGATCGTGATCACTCTCGAGTGCACTGAATGCCGGTCCAATCCCGCCAAGCGTTCTCCCGGAGTGTCTCGCTACACCACCGAGAAGAATCGCCGGAACACCACCGAACGGCTGGAGATCAAGAAGTTCTGTCCCCACTGCAATAAGTCGACTCCCCACAAGGAGATCAAGTGACCTTGCAGGTCTTCATCCTTCAACAGCGTTCCTAAGTCATGTCTAGTTCCTTCTTTAAGAAGCGTCTTTCTCCGATCAAACCCGGAGATCCCATTGATTACAAAGATGTGGATCTTCTCAAGAAATTCATCACCGAGCGAGGAAAGATTCTTCCTCGTCGCCTGACCGGGCTCACGGCCAAACAACAGCGCGATCTCACGAACGCCGTGAAGCGTGCACGCATCGTTGCATTGCTGCCCTTCGTCAACCCTGAAGGCTGATCCACTGGCTTCGTCCTCTCTCCAACCAGGAGATCTTGTCGGCGTTCAAGAGTCGAAGGGGAACCAGTTGGCTGTTGTCGAATCCCTTCAAGGCAGCAAAGCGCGCCTGAAGCTCGGCTTTGATCGCAAATCGGTTGTCTTACCCCAGCGGCAACTCAATCTTCTCTGCCCCCTGCCTTCCGGAGCCGATCTCCCGGATGGGCTGGGGGCATCTCCTTGGCATCTCAAAGCCGAGAACGTCCACCCCTCTTGTCTCGATCGTCGCAGCTGGGGCTCAGCATGGCTCTTACTGCAAGAGGCGGATGAGACCGTTGAGATTGATTTTTTTAGTGATCTGGTTTGCGGAGGAAGCAGTCCAAGCCAACTAGCGCTCTGTTGGCTTGCCTTGATGGGGCCCCAACTCTGGTTCCGTTACAAGCAAGATCAGATCACGGCTCGCTCGGCCACCGAACTCAAACAGCTGCGGCGTCAGCAACGGCTCAAAACTCTTGAGCAGCAGAAAGAACAGCGTTGGAAACAGCTGTTGAGCAACCGACAACAGGTTGATCTTCCAAGTCTCCCCCAAACGCTCCGAGACAGATTCGAGCAGCTAAAAGACTTGATTTCAGGTTCCCTCGAATTTGCGCAACTCGAGCGGGTCGTCCAGCAAAGCCTGGTGGGTCTGCGTCTCGATCAAGACCGGGCTGAACTTCGACTGCTCTTGGTGGATCTCGGCCTTTGGGACCCTCATCAACTGGCATCGATGGCGGGCACAACCTGGTCATCCGGATTTAGCCCGGCACTGCTTGAGGAAGCAGAACGCTTGGTAGAACTCAACGAGAGCGAGCTCCCCGGCGACTCCGAGCGCATCGATCTTTGCCATCAGCGCTGCGTCACCATCGACGATGAAGACACCCGTGATATCGATGACGGGATCGCGCTCGAGCGCCGTGACGATGGCAGTCAAAGAGTCTGGATTCATATCGCCGACCCGGGGCGACTGATCGAGGCAGGCTCAGCACTCGATCTGGAGGCCAGACGCCGCGGTAGCAGCCTGTATTTGGCGAAAGGCAATCTGCCGATGTTCCCCGAATGCCTGTCGACGGGGCCTTTCAGTTTGCGCGCAAGGAAGCGCACCGCTGCCTGGAGCATCTGGGCTGAACTCAGCAGTGACGGTGAACTCGGAGATCACGGAATCCAACGCAGCTGGGTCCAACCCACCTATCGACTCAGCTACGAAGATGCCGATGAGTTGATCGAATTGGCACCTCCAGAAGACACCGATTTGGCGGAATTGGATGCGCTCCTCAGCCGGAGGCGTGACTGCCGAGTACGCCATGGAGCCTTGCTCATGGATCTTCCAGAGGGCCGCATTCGTTGTCGAGATGGTCAGCCATCTCTCGAGGTGAGTGAGCCCGGCAGATCAAGGCAGATGGTGGCTGAAGCCATGATCTTGGCGGGAGCGGTCGTGGCCCGATTTGCGGAAATCAACGACCTGGCCTTGCCGTTCCGCAGCCAACTGACTGCTGACCTCCCCCCCAGCTCCGAATTGGATGCCCTCCCAGATGGGGCCGTTCGATTCGCCGCCATCAAGCGCTGTCTCAGTCGCGGAATCATGGGGACCCAACCCGCAGCCCACTTCAGCTTGGGACTTGCCTCCTATGCCCAAGCCACATCCCCCATTCGCCGCTATGGCGATCTCGTTGTGCAGAGGCAATTGCAAGCCCTACTGAGCAGCAAGGAGAGTGGCGAAGGCAGTCGCGAAGAACCGCTTGACCGTGATGATCTTCAAGCCCTCTTGAATGATTTCGATGCCGCGGTGCGAGAAGGCATTGGCATTTCTCGAGAAGATCAGCGCCATTGGCAGCAGGTTTGGTTTGAACACCATGGCAAGGAGCAGTGGGCTGCTCAGTTTTTGCGCTGGTTGCGTCCTCAGGATCAGCTTGGACTGGTGCGTATTGACGACCTCGCCATGGACGTGGCGGCTGAATGCCCACGCGATTCAGAACCAGGCGAGGGTCTGCTCATCACGGTGCAGCATGTGGACTCAGCGCGTGATCAGCTCAGACTTGTGGCCTCAGCTCACTAAAGATCTTCAGGTCAGGAAACATCCTTGGAGCCAAGCAGGCTGATCGCCCGCAACCAGGGCCCCCAGGGGTTCGCGACGGCGAGCAACTCAACAGCTTTTGGACGGTCCTGATCCGCCAGCCAATCGCTCAGCTCGGGCTCAAGGGTGATCAGGGGCCAACGGCAACCGTCCGACCGTTCCAGCGCATATCCAGCGTTGCCATCAGGCACGAGTGTTCCGGACCAAACGTCCTGTTGAGGCTGGGGAGGCGGAGCCATTGAAGCCTGCTCCTCTGGACCGAGCCAACAACCATTCGATCCCAGTAGCTCAGGGTTTTCAAGACAGGCACGCTGTCTTTGTTGCCAATGCGGATGGTGCCAGGGCGTATCCCAGAGCGGAACGATGCCAGAGGGGGCCGTGGGCTCCTCGATTAAGAGGTCTTGAAGCATTCGAACGGGCAGAGCAGCGAGTGAGCAGCGGAGCCGAATCGACAGGGCCGCCGCTGCTCCAGCAGCCTGTCCCACATTGAAAATGAGCGGTTGGAGCCTTGTCGCCCCATTGGCCATATGGCTTGTACTGAAACCCTTATCAGCAGCCAGCAGGTTGTCCACCTCAGCACTCACGAGCGCTCGATAAGGAATGCAAAAGGGAGTTCCTGTCCAGCGGCCACCCCAGCGACAGCTTTTGGGGGCGAGCGGCCAATCAGATCCTGGATAGTGATGGTCATTGGCGTAATTGCCAATCGCAATCGATTCCAGCTCTCCAGCGTCATTGAGGGGAAGGGCAGCGATCGATTGACCCGTTGCTTGAGGCAAGAGCTCCTGTTCAATCACGGTGTGAAGACCGATCATTCGCCGCCCCTCACGCCAGTAGGGCATCGCCGCCAAGCAGCCAGCCGGGCTTCCAGCCTCGCGCGGAAAGGCCTCGCCGCGCTTTAACCAACCAGCCGTATACCGCTCAAGCTGATCGGCAAAACGCAGGCTATGGGCTTGCATCTCAGCCATCAGCTCCTGCTCGGCTTTGGAATCGACGGCGAAGGCACGCTCAAGACCCCGATGCCAATCATTGCCGTGCAGGGGCCAATTCAGCATCACCAATCCCCCAGGCAGGCGCCCATAACTGATGGTGCGCTCCAGGCCAAAGGCTGCGCAAGCCTGTTCAAAGGGCTCGGGCAATAACGGTGCGCCCTGTGGATCCACTCCTGAAGCAGGATCAGCCACGAGTCGATCGCTCTGCAACTGCCCCATCACCACCCAGGTGGGTGACTGCACGGGCTGCTGCAGGAAAAAGTCTTCGCTCTTGAGACGCTGCTCGCTGGGAGCACTTGGCTCCCCCCACAGCTCCTGAGGCTCCCAGCCCAAACGAAAGGGGGCCTCTGCCAAGGGCAGCAAATCTCCGCGATCACTGCCATCGATCAGCACATCGCAGCCAATGCGATGGACGTCAGCAGAGCGTTGAATCAACACGGCCTGCACGGATGATCCAGAGCGCTCCACATCCAACAGCCGACAATCCGCCCACCACTGAAGATTCGGAAGGGCGTGCACCCAGTTTTGAAGGATGGCCTCCGCTGTCGTTGGCCGGTAGCCAAAGCAGCTCACCCAGTTTTGATCGAGGCCCTCAGCCTCGGCTTGATACAAAGCCCTGAGGAAGGCACCCCACAGACCGGTCTGCCAGGGCGCCAGTTCATTGCCATCCGGACAACACACACCTGCCGTGCTGACCATGCCTCCTAGCCAGTGACCAGGCGTAAGCAGAAGGGTGTGGGCACCAGATCGAGCCGCCTGAACAGCAGCGGCAACCCCACCGGTGCCACCCCCCCAGACCACGACAGGGCTATGGCAGGTGTGGGTGATCATGCCTGCGCTGAATCGCGACAGCTGATGCCATCAAGAGCAGGGGCGTGATTGAGCTGCTCAGCCAAATGATGCAACGCTGCAAGCCATGGGGACCTGGCTTCATCTTCAAAGGCAACGTTGAGAGTCGGCATGAAGGAGCAAGGGGGTGGCGAAGGGGGGTCGTTAGGATCCAAGGCCGGAAGGGGAACACCCCGAGAGGACCATGATTTATACCCTTACAACCCCTCTTTACTACGTCAACGACAAACCACATTTAGGAAGCACTTACACCACCATTGCCTGTGATGCACTGGCTCGCTTTCAGAGACTGGAAGGCCACAACGTGGTGTTTGTGACTGGCGTTGATGAACACGGTCAAAAAATCCAACGCACAGCCGCTGCTCAGGGAATCAGTCCCATCGATCACTGCAATCGGGTCACAGCCAGCTACGAAAAGGCCTGGAAAGAATGGGATATCAGCCACGATCGATTTGTTCGAACCACATCCGCTCGCCACTTGCCGCTGGTCCAACAATTTTTTCAACGCTGTGAAGCAGCTGGAGATATTCGCAGTGGGCGGCAAACAGGTTGGTATTGCGTTGGCTGCGAGGAGTTCAAAGATGATCCTGCCGAAGCGACCAACCCGGCTTGTTCCATCCACCAGAAGCCATTGGAGTGGAGAGATGAAGAGAACCTCTTCTTTTGTTTGTCCCATTTCCAAGAAAAGATTGAAGCCCTGCTCAGTCAGCCTGATTTCATTGCGCCAGCGAGTCGACGCAAAGAGATTCAAAATTTTGTAGCTGGAGGTTTACGCGACTTTTCCATTTCAAGGGTGAATGTGGACTGGGGATTGCCCGTACCGGGGCATCAAGGCCATACCTTTTATGTGTGGTTTGATGCCTTACTCGGCTACCTCACGGCTCTCTTAGATGACGGTGGAAGCATTGACCTAGAGCGCCTAAACGCTGTTGGCTGGCCAGCGGATCAGCATGTGATTGGCAAAGACATTTTGCGCTTCCATGCTGTGTACTGGCCGGCCATGTTGATGTCCGCAGGCTTGCCTTTGCCCAAAAAGGTTTTTGGCCATGGTTTCTTAACCAGAGAAGGGCAAAAAATGGGCAAATCGATTGGAAATGTTCTTGACCCAGAAGTGCTCCTGAGTCGCTGTGGCACTGATGCCGTTCGCTGGTATCTCTTACGTGATATTCAATTTGGAGACGATGGGGATTTCCAGCAACAGCGGTTTGTTGACCTCGTTAATAATGACCTTGCCAACACCATTGGAAATTTGCTGAACCGAACATCTTCGATGTCTCGCAAATGGTTTAACGAGTGCACTCCCATCGTTGACGGAGAAGACAGCGATCATCATGCGTTACGCCAGGCTGCCGAAACAGCGATTGCTTCTGTCCGGGCAGCCATGCCCTCCATGGCATTTCAAAACGCGGCTGAGGCCATCCTTCAGCTCGCCATTCAAGCGAACGGATATCTCAATGATCAAGCACCTTGGAGCAAGATGAAAAAGGGTGGTCAAGACGCGCAAGTCGCCATCGACATATACGGGGTTTTAGAAAGCGCTCGACTCGTGGGATGGCTGTTGCAACCGCTGGTTCCCGATTTGAGTGAACGGATTCTGACCCAGCTCAATCAAAGCGCATCAGCCACCGACTGGACGGGACAGCTGCAGTGGGGAGGCTTGGAATCGGGCCACCCGCTCCCCCAGCCACAACCGGTGATGCAACGATTGGAACTTGAAGAAGCACTGTGACCTTTGCCGAGCGATTCAACCACTTCAGATTGCTGAAAAGCAGCACCTGGATCACACCAGTAATTCTCAGCGTTCTCGTGCTGGGCTGCGCCTCCTCAACAGAGAACCGTTCAAAAACGGCTGCGCCGCTGCCATTTGTCTTTCGCAAACTAGAGCTCGAACAGAAAAAATCAAGCGGAGATATCGACTGGAAACTCTCAAGTCCTGAGGCGCGCTATGAACTCACTCGAAGATTGGTGAGGGCTAAGCGACCGGTTGGTGTTCTATACAGCAAAAACAAACCATCCTTCGAAATCAAGGCTGATTTCGCCGTAGTCATCAACGACGGCGAACAAATCATGCTTGAAGGAGATGTTCAACTTCAACAAATAAATGGGCAAAAGATTTTAATCAAAGGTGAAAGGTTGCGTTGGGAACCAGAACTTTCTCGCCTCATCATGGAACAACAGCCAAGGGCATTTGATGATCGCTCAAGAATCACCGCAACCCTTGCCATCCTTCAGCAAGATACCAATAGCCTCACACTCAGCGGCCCCGTCCAACTCGATCGCTGGCAAGACAAGCTTGCGCTCACTATCAAACCAGATACAGCGGTTCGCACAGGCCAGGCCACCTGGAACCTAGAGAACGGTTCACTCAAGGCCAATGGACCAGTTCTGGGCCAACGCCGAGATCAGGAAGGCGTTGTTCTAGAGCAACTGGAGGGGCGGGAATTAGTAGGCAATACACAAAAAGGCCTGATCACAGTGAAATCTCCGGTGATTGTGACCATGCCGAAAAACAAAGGTCTCTTACGCGCCAAAGACACCAGCTGGAATTTCCGTAAACAAACCCTGAGTAGCAACGATCCATTTGAGGGTTTGATTAATCAAACCCAGATCAATGGCGAGAGCTTCCTTGCTGAACTCAATCAATCCACCGTGGTCATTCGCGAAGGCTGTCGCATCCAACAACCAGGAGAACAGTTGCAAGCGCGCCAATGCCGCTGGAATTGGGAAACCGACGAAGTGTTGGCAACGGGTGGGGTTCGCGTAGAGCGTGAAAGCAACAATCAAATCACCGAAGCAGAAACATTGAGCGGATCCGTGGGGGATGAGGGGTCACTTACGTTCACGGCACCGGGAAACAAAGTGCGATCCCAGGTCACGATTGACGAGGAGACAAACGATCGAGACCCAAACACTCAGCCATCTCAACCCCCAGTGCTGTTTTAAACGGCCTGCTAAATGACTGGCTTCAACGCCCGGGGCACTCAAGGAGTTTGCATCGTTCGTTGCCGATCGTTGCCGAAGCAGAGCCCATCTCTCAAGCACCAGATCATTTTGGATTGAGGCAAAGCAGGAAAGAAACTGCTTAAGCCTCTCTGCTGCAATAAAAAATTTCCCTCATGGCGAGGCATTGGTTCGACAACAAAGTAGATATCCCAAACATGAAAGTTATGCCAGAGGAAACCCAAAGGCGATCTTTTATGTTATCGAATACATGTGGATCAAGCATTCAACACCATTGGCTACGTTAAGCCGCCCTTCTATATTGCCATATTCTCCTCAATTAAGATGTCTTTGCTCCTGATCACGCTGATAAAGCTCTTCTGCTTTTCTATTTAATTGATTCTGAATGCGATTGGTGTCATCTCGATCAGCAAGCGACTGAGAAACATTCCAGACGAGAATGTATATAATTACTGCCAGCCACGCATACTTACCAAGAAATTCCCGCATAGCTCTAATTGCTTCTGTAATTTCAAAGAACAGTATAGATACGTGTCCTGCGAATACTGCTGTTATTGCTTGACTGGCAGCTGATATCAGATCAGCACTTCACTTCCTTCGTCCTTTTTGGCATCCAGCCGTTGAAGCAGGACGATGCCACCAGCACCAATCGAAGCACCAAGAATATCAGTACCTGGATTTAGAATGAGGCTTATAGCAATAAAAAAGTGGTCAATTGCTGCCTGCTGAACGCTACAGAAGACAGTTTCAGCGTGGCACTTGTTGAGTCTTCAATAAAAAACCCCGCTCGTGGCGGAGTTATGTGTGTAATTAAATACGAAAAGTAGACATGGCCAAACAAGTCTCTCTTTGAGAAATATATTAATGCCAAAATCAATATTAAAGTTACACGCTAAATGTCTTGTTAAAACGTTATTCTACCACTGGGGGCTGTAGTTTGTATCAATATTAAAATAAGGCCTTGGGTAGCTAATTGTTGGTGCATGGGGATAGCCAACAGGTGTCATAGTTGGTTGGAGTTGAGGTACAGTCGGATAGACCTCTCTTGGCAAGTTGGTATAAATAACATTGGTTAAAACTGGCTGGACTCTAGGCTCAGAGGATTTGATTGGTGCATAAGTCGGATGCTGTTTAGTGATAATCGAAGGCAGATAAGTCGAATATATTTTAGACATGGTATCGTTTACAATAGGAATTAGATTTTGCGAATGTTGCGACCAGTTTTTGCTGTAGTCATAGTCGATACGAATCTTTGGTTGCATGGGATTAGAACTTTTCGTGGGATAAGCATTACTAGTGTCTTTGACAGCGATTACCCTGGACTGATCAGGACAAACGGGACTGCCACTTGTGATGTAAGTCTGGGTCCTTCCGAACCGATCGGGGCAGTCGTAAGCAATATCGGCACGCGCTGAAGAACCTGCTGCGAGGCTTACTGCCATGCCAACGATGATAAGGGTGGGAGCAGTGAGAGCGGATTTGGTGGTCATGGGTTTAGGGATTCGTGAGTTGTCTGAAGGGGATTGTTTCCCCTCCCGATGAACACACCATCTCTCGAATCAATGGCTGAGGTGATGACCTGGATCAAGCCGTGCTGTGATCTTGCTCACAGGGGCATTTCGTCATTACAAAGTGAGCAACTTAAATTCACTTGGGTAGAGCTTCCATCGTTCGCCTTCGGGAATGGATGGAGGGTTTTCAATTTCTGCTGGTTCCGTGAAGACCAGCTTCCACTGGGGAAACGGCAGGTCAAAGCGTCCAAGTGCTCGATACGGACCCCGCCCAGAACAGAGAGAGCTCCATCCCCCGCCCTTTCAACACCCCTTATCATTTAGGGGTTGCCCTCAAACCACACCTAGCAACGAACATTAAGCTATTTGGTGTTCTAAGGGGGCAGGCATTCAGTAAGACATCACTCGATGAATCAATATCGAAATGTTGTAACCATCTCATAAGTACCTTCGTTTTTCCATTTAATCCACTGACCACTTTCTAATGCTTCGTTTCTCCTTCCTATAATTGTATTGTTTGCTTTGTCGTTAACACAAACACGGGAGAGGACGAGTTTCTTGCCATTCATGGGGTATCTCCTCGTAAGAGAGGGATTTACAAAATCACAACTTCCTTGACCTTCAAAGAGACCAAGAGCATGTCGAGCATTCTCCCTGGATATTGATTCATGGACACTACCAGTCTGCCTCCACCAAGTACATGCAGCCTCTGCTTTCTCAAGTGAGGAATAGACCGTAGGTTTTGCGGAAGAATAGCGATGAACGACCTTGCCAATAATTGGAACAATCACGCTTAGAGACAGCAAGAAAATAACGGTCTTGCCTTTCCTGGACTTCCAATCCATCTCATTAGTGAATATGCCCATAACGCATGTTATCGGAAATGCTCAGATCCTTTGTTGAACTAGGTCATCGTCACTAGCGTACCTCCAATGAGCCAGTTGTATCCACCACCAGCGACGCCTTCCAGCTCTTTCTCTGAAATCTCATCTTGAGCCCTAGTGAAATGGCGTAATCGAAACATTTAGGCATAGATGTCTTCCAAGTCCTCCTGGAACGGAGATGTCATCAGCAGCTTGGTGATACCCAGTTCATTCTGCCAATCGATGATCGGTCGTTCCCAGCCATCTTCCCAACGAGGGGAGAAAAGTTCAGTAACCTCCTGTCCAACTGCAATGCCGAAACCGATTGCATCCCAGATCAGCCTGCGCTCATTTGGTTCGTAGGCACCGCGCAGCATCCATGAAGACAGAATTCCAATATGAAAAGGCTCAGACCCGGTACTCGCATAAAACGCCGTCGCAGCAGCTTCACCTGCGACTGTGATCGGAAGACCGAGGATCGTGTGGTGAATTTCATGGAGACGGGAGAATCTAATGACTGCATACTCCATTTCAGTTGGAGATTCCGGTATCTTGGAATTATCCACCAGGAAAGAGAGTTCAAGCTTCTCAAGGCGGCGATGCACGCACCAACCAAGACTTCCTTTAGGCATAGCAGCCATTTGTTCAAGACTGGGCCATGTGAGGGATGGTCTGTCGGCGAGTAATGTCTGGACGCTTTCAGTGGCCAGAATCCTCTCCACACACTCTTTACTGAGGTTGGTGGTTCCGGGAATACCGAAATACCGACCGTGTTGGAATGCTTTGTCAGGGTCCTTTGCCGTCTGCAGAATAGAGAGCGCTAACTTTGTAGCGCCCTCGGCGAGGGATGACCGTACGAATTGTGATTCTGACATCGATTGATGAAACTCCTACGCAAAGAGTAGATGTAACAACCTGAATCCAAATCCCTCTAACGGGGGGTATAAAACACGGCGCTTTCCCCCATTCAGGTGATTTTTAAGTTCAGAGAAGTCAGTTAATGGAACAGGTTAGATAATGAGATGCCATCAGAAGAAATCACAAATTGACCATTTTTAGCAACGGCAGCATCAGCAGCTGATTGAGCTTCCCCTAAAGATTGGTAGCAATAAAAAAACCCCACCGATTGGCGGGGTTTGCTGGAGACAAGGGGCAACTCTTGGGAATGCCCTTCCGCTCAGATCAGTAGTGAT
>WLWF01000021.1_pt1 | contig 138460 bp, 96 predicted proteins | sample 6718331 | NCBI WGS metagenome assembly WLWF01 (sample SAMN12718692, study PRJNA515312) | sponge metagenome | isolation source: marine sponge | host: Mycale hentscheli | place: New Zealand: South Island, Marlborough, Capsize Point | collected 2003-05-01 | reverse complement strand
ACGTATCAGACTCTGGTTCAAGACCAATCTGGTTTGCGATCTTCATGCCGTGCTCATTGACCTGAGCAAAGTCACGATTTTTGAGATATTTTGCAAGTTTACGCTTGCTGAGCTTTGTTCGACTCCCAGGTTCTGCAACAAGTGGAAGGTGAGCAAAAGTTGGCAAGGTGTAGCCGAGGCTCTGATAGATAAAGGCTTGTCGAGGTGTGTTGGAGAGGTGTTCTTCTGCTCGAATGACATGACTAATCTCCATGTCATGATCATCAACAACAGTTGCGAGGTGATAAAGACATGATCCATCAGCTCGTTGTATGACGTGATCTTGTTCCCGTTCCCAGGCAAAGGTCACCTGTCCACGTACTTTGTCATCGATGACAAGATTCCCTTCCCTTGGCATTTTGAGTCGAACGACAGCTCGACGTCCTTCCGCCTCAAACTGTGTAGCGGCTTTTTCATCAAAAGCAGCAAATCTGCGGCTGTAGAGGAACGGACGACCTGCGGCCTGCGCCTCCTTGCGTTCTGCATCAAGTTCCTCAGGGGTTGCAAAGTCTCGATAGGCGAAGCCAGTGTCAAGAAGCTGTTTGGCTGCGGTTGCGTATCGGTCGGCACGTTGAGACTGGAAATATGGGCCACGATCGCCTCCAACGCCCGGGCCCTCATCCCAAGTAATCCCAAGCCACTGGAGGCCTTTGAGAATTGGTTCCAGCGCGGTTTCCAGATTACGGATCTCATCGGTGTCATCAATCCGCAAAATGAATTTGCCGCCGTGGCGTTGTGCAAACAGCCAATTGAATAATGCGGTGCGGACACCGCCGATGTGAAGAAAGCCAGTCGGGCTTGGCGCAAAACGAGTTCGTACTGTCACGGGTTACCTCCGATGTCACTATCGGGAAACGAGGGCGTTTCGTCAAAGGGCCGCTAAGCAGCCCGCCCGTTCCTCGCGAGTTTGCGAAGTCGACGGCGTTCAGACTTTGATAGACGGCGTTGCAGAGGAGCTTCGTCATCACCTGTATCGAGGTCACTACCGATTGCACCATCGTCAGGTACCGGGTTCCGGCCGGTGGTGACGTGATTCGGAATCTCTTCAAAGTCAATGGCTGTCGTTGTCATCGGCCGTGCGTCATCCGCGGAGGAGGATGCCGCAGCCGAGGTGACGGGTCGAGTTTTTTTCTTGAGTGCCGGAGTCTTCCTCTGTTTGCAAAGGCCATCTATCTCTCGGAGACTACTGCGAACGGCCAGGATCATTGCAAACAAGATACAGCCACTACCAGCGAGCCATGTTGCATTTGCGAGAAGAAGAAGGCGAGGATCGTTTACAGAAAACCAGACGCAGGCTGTTGAGGCACACCATAAAAGAAGTCCGGGTGTCAGTGCCATCAAGGAAGCAAGTCGTTCACGAAGCCTGAAGAACGTTGCGAAAACTGTGATGCTGATACAAAGGCAGCCAAGTGAAACCCACCAGCCGAGGCCTTGTGGTCCAAAAGGCGTATTTGTCATCTGAAGCAACGCTGCTGCAAGTGCTGGCCCAATCGGTAGTGTTGTTGCCAATGACGCACTGGTCCAAACGATCGCCAGAGTTCCCCATAGCCGAAGGCCAGGTTTGGATGTGTCGCTGCGATTGCGATGAAGGGATCGAAGGATCAACGCTGTTCCGGTCGCAAGCAAAAGAAATGTCTGTGTGAGCCATCCTGCCAGATTGGCTTGTCCCTGTAGCCCAAATCCTCCGCGTAGAATGTCAACACTCTGGCTGTATTCGCCACCATCTGGCACGAATTCATAGCTCGCAAATTCACGGCCCAAGCAAGGAACAAGGGCAAGTAAGAGTGCGCAGAGTTGGATTGCCGCAACGCCGAATAGAGAGACTACTCGAGTCGGGACAAGGGAAGCCAAGTGCCTGTAAAGGGGCGGAAGAGTCTCCGATATGCCGGAACTCGTATTCCCGCTCCCTTGATATGGTGTTGTCTTGACGGCTAAAGCTGGGGTGCTCGGTCGCTGTGGCTGGCTGCGACCGAATAATCGGGTCACGGACTGTCTCCTTGCGAAAATAGATTGTGATGCATCACGGACTCTCTGTTTCTCTGTCGGTTTTCCGAGGCTGTTTACTGAGATTTCGTAGTTTCAACGCAGGTCTCTGCGTGATCGGTTTTCTCTACCTGATCGTTAGAGTTTGAAAGTGGCGGCAGTTCCGTGAAGCGTTTGCCCGTTCGGAACAACTCAGGTACGCTCTTTCGTGTTACGAGGTCACATTTGACTGGTTTTTCCACCCATCCACTTGCTTTTTGCGGAGACGTACATTCATGGCTTACACGCTTCCCCCACTCCCCTACTCATTTGACGCACTCGAGCCCCATATTGATGCTCGCACAATGGAAATTCACCATGACAAACATCATGCTGCGTATGTGGCAAACGTGAATAAAGCTCTTGAAGGGAGCCCGTTAGCGGAACTGCCAATAGAAAAACTCATCAGTGACCTGGAGCAGGTACCTGAAGCAATTCGTACTGCGGTACGTAATAATGGCGGTGGACATGCAAATCATTCACTTTTCTGGGAATCATTGGGAGGCGGTAAAGGTGGTGAAGCGTCGGGAGAACTCGGTCAGGCAGTTTCCTCGGTGTTTGGCAGTTTCGCGAATCTCCAAGAGTCGTTTACCAAAGCAGCAATGACACGTTTCGGTAGTGGGTGGGCCTGGTTGTCTGTTGATCCTCAAGGCAAACTCCTTGTAGAGAGCACGGCAAATCAGGACAGTCCGGTCATGCATGGCAATATTCCCCTTGTTGGAGTCGATGTGTGGGAGCATGCGTACTATCTTCTCTACCAGAATCGCCGAGCCGACTATGTGAAGGCGTTCTTTGACGTTGTGGATTGGGATGTTATCGGGAGTCGGTTCATGGCAGCCAAGTCGTAACCTATTCCCCCAGGCCTTCCCGTTTTGAAATAACTATCTGCTGTATCACGGTCTCAACGTGATACAGCAGTTTTTTTTAGCTGGTGGTAATTCAGATAAAGGATGACGTTGACAGCTAGCCGATAGAAAACGTATTCCCTGCCTAATCCGATTTGCTAGCCATGCTGTTTGGGAGAAACGTTCATGCATCTGATTACCCGGATCAACCCCTGTCGTTGGAGTGCCGTAGTAGGCACAGTTGAGTTGTCGTGCCTACTCGTACTCATTGCGTGCGGCAGTGGTTGTAAGAGCGGGTCATCAATGGGTACCTCGTGGGGCTCACTCGGTATGGGTGGGCCTGATCCTGCTACGCTTGCTGAGGCACCGGCGTTTGAAGGAGACACAACAAAACCATCAGCCACCGCGCAGCCCTATCCAACAACATCGACACCCGATAGCTACGCGTTGCAGACGAACGAACAGGCTCTGCCTGGTGACCAGGCTCTGCCTGCAATGGTTGCTGCAACATCTCCGCCCACACAGTCTCCTGTGACATATGGTTCAGCGCCTCCGGCTGCTCAGCCAACGACACCAGCCTCAAGTGCGGTTGCATCCGCATCACCGCAACCGCAGGTAGGTCCGTATCAAGCAATACCAGCAGCCGTTCCAGTCGCAGCTGGCTCACTAGCAGGTGCCCCTCAGGCATCCGACACGACAAGCCGGTTTAGCTCTGCCGCCGCGAGCACATCACCTCCACCGATGGCGGGTAGTGCGGCAAGTGGCCGTTTTTCAAGTTTGGGGGATCAGCGGGTCGCTGGTCTCCAGCCGTCGGCTAGTATGGCCGGGAGCCGATTTAGTAGTCCGCCGGCAGTCGGTTCTCCAGTGAGTCCTGCATTTTCGCAGACCGCTTCCAGCGAAGCTTCTTCGGGAAGTAGGTTTTCAGAGATGCCTCGCTCTTCCGTTGGAACACCAGCAGTGTCATTCCCCGAACCCCGCCCAAATGCTCAGCAGAGTGTGTCCTCGATGAATTCTCCTGAGGAGTCACCATTGACTGCTCAGGAAGGTCATCCGTCTCTTGAGGCGCCGATGCATTCTCCGCCTGTGCCTCCAACGTCTCGCCGTCCTGATCCTGGATACAGGCCGGGCGGCACTTCGAGTTATCAGCCAGCAGCGCCTATCATTGTTCAGTCGCCAGAATCGGAGCATCGCCTCGATGGCGGCGGCGGGCAACCGGCTCCTGATCAGGATATTACTCCGGCCTCATTCGAGGCTCAGCTTGGTAGTCCGCAGATAACGAACTAGGTTTTGGTTGGTCTGAGCAGAAGAAAATTTTTCGATGTTCGGTAGTCACCAACCCATTACCATATTTGATTCGATAACTTTTCTGGCTCGCTCGAGGTCGTCTCCGGTTTCGTTCATGTAGAGACGTATGGCGTGAAGCTTGTCACCAGATGCTCGAGCGAGGCAGTCGCGGGCAGTGCTGCTTGGCAGGAGTGGCTGATCGTCGTGTGTTTCGGACACAATTCCCAAGGCAGATTTTGATATGACCCATGTGTCTCGCGGTCGACGAGTGAGGCGAAGAATTTTCTCTTGAGGATAGGCTTCAGCGACGACAGAAGATGCAGAATGTTCATCTTCTGCCCACGAGATAATGATATGTGCTTCGGTTTCAATTTCGAACAGTGGCATGGACGGAACTTCCTTTCCCCAATCAAGAGACAATTGTGCGGGTATGTAGTGGAGCTCAAAAACCAGTTTACCGTGCCCGTGGCCTTCATGGAATGATGCAGATCGGGGCTTTTGAAACCTTTCCGATCTCTTGCTTGGGGCTCAGGCGGAGCGAATCATAGTTCTGACGCACCAAAAATAAAAGAATGATGCCCCGCTGCAGGTGCATTACAGGCGCACATTTCTTTTGTGGTCCAACCGGAGGTTTTCGGTGACCGGCTTTTCTTTCGTCACTTCCGAGCAGGTTTTTGTCGGAAAAGGCTGAGCCCCCTTTCTGGCATCCTTTTTCTGTTATATTCTGAATTCCTTGCGAGAGTTTCTCGCCCTGAATTTCTGCAATTGTTTCGATTAAAGAAATTTGAGGGGGGTGTAGCTCAGTTGGTTAGAGCGCCAGCCTGTCACGCTGGAGGCCGCCGGTTCGAGTCCGGTCACCCTCGCTTTCGTAATAAAAATCCTATTTCCCGTAGCGAATCTCTGTACGATTCGTGACTGTTTGGGGACGATATTGAGACGCTTGCAGATATGACAAATGTCTGCTTGTGAATCGATTCCCAATGTAGTGCAAGATTGTTTCATGGAGGAAGTGACACAGGTGTCACCGGAACGAGTCCGCTGGCAGAGCGGAAACAAAGGAATCCGAATCGATATGGACGAATCTATTGGTCGGTCCAGCCGGCTTGTAACAACCACGCGACCGCTATGCGTATCTCGTGAGCGGTTATTCGGCAAGCGTGAGCGGAATGCCCGATAAATTCATTTAGCCCGAAGCGATGAATGGCGACCGATGCCGGAACGGAATAACCCTCAAAGCTTGTTGTAATTCGGTCAATGGCCGCCCTCCCCTTTGGATGATGACGTGAAAGACGCAATCGACCGCTTGCCTGAAGCCCTGCGGAACGTGTTCGATTTCATAGATTAGATGACAATGCGACTGAGTGCAGTATTGCGACTCACACGTGAGAGATTGCGCAAGAGCTGGTCGTCGAATATTGTGAAGATATGAAAGCGATCAGCTCGGGACCAGGCCAACAATAAATGAGGTGTGTAATCCCACTGGCCCTGAGAGTGATTGAGTCAAAAGTCATTCGGCTACGCAATGTTTCGCAAGCTCCCCACGAGAGCGTGTAAAGTTGCCGGTTGTTTCGATGCGTTCGTGCCAAAAACAACCCGGTGCGTTGATGGCGTTATTGTGCGAAAGCGTCCCTGAATGCCGCAGGAATTATTGAGGGGTATTCGTCGAACAAAATCGTCAAAAACGACGTGATACTTGATTTATCGCAGGCTGTCGGTCCTACGGGGTGTCTTGCGTAATTTCGTTTTATTGGACTTTGAGGAGTCGTGACGGATAATTACGTTATGGTTTCCCTCTCAATTATGCTCGAAGGGCCGGTCGTACTTCTTCCTGTACAGCAGGGAGTACACGAAAAGCATCCGGCTGCTGTGTACCAGAAAGCGATACGTGACGCGTTCCTGGATGCCGGCGCGATCCGTACGGGTGAGGTTGTTCACGTCGACGTTACCTGCTTCGGCAAGACGAATTCGAGTATTCGAACAGCACAAACAATACGTGCAGCAATCACAGGGTGCGTTGTGAGTGAAAGCTGGCAAATCGCCTCGGTCGGGTATACCTTCGTGAAATCCCGGCATTCTCGAGTCGAGGTAGAGGTCGCTCCGGCTCATGTGTCGCAATCCGAACTTTCATTTTCATGAAATTTGATGAATGAAGATTTGGAATAAGTGGCGTATGAGCACACGCAACCGAAATACCACGGGTTTTCTGCTGAAGGTGACTCTCTCGCTGACACCTAGCAAAATGCATCACTTGAAAGACGATGCCGGCCCTAGTTGCAATTGATATCGAACGCGGTTGCATCACGGCTGAAGAGTGAGAGTTAGTTTGGCAAGCTTGGCTTCAATAACTGGTGGCTACGCTCGACGCAAATACAAGTCGGCACATTGTCAACTCAAAAACAGATTGATGGTAAGGGGAAACGTGGACGGACTCAGTGAGTCCAGGAACCGCGGATGCTGGATGTTACCGATTGAATCGGAATTCGTTTCCGGAAGACTTGGTCGAATTTGCTTGGCCGTCTTTCGCTTACCTCGTTCCATAGCTGCTTTGCTATAGTTACGACCACGCACTTTGTAGCGGCGGCACGGGGATTCTCGCGCCTAACGTCTTTTCGTTTCAGGGGGCAGATCGAAAAATACTGGGCAGACATGCAAACAAAAAGTAAGCATCAAGACGGAAGTTCGAAAACGACATCGGACTCGTTCTCTGATGCTGTGCCACCATCCCAGCCGAGAAGTGCGAAGGCGTTCGTCGATTGATCGAGTTGCGCCTCGGGTACCCAGCGAATCTGGTCGTCAGGACGAACTAGCCGCAGGGCAAGCAACCGTAGGAGTGCTTGCGGTGAACTTGATGAAGGTGGCGTTGAGATGTCGGCCCACCGCCGGCCGTCCCACTTCTCTACTCGACCGCTGGCGACGCTTGTTACGACGAGGGTCGTTGTTCCCGGTTCATTGATTACCGCAGCAGCGAGAGCAGCATGCGATAAAATGATTGGCTGAGGACCAGTCTGCGATGTGTCAATCCGTAGCGTGGTCGACCTTCGCAGTTGCGGACGCTGAATCAGTTCTGCCACGAGGATGTCAGCGGTCGCGCGGGTCGCGAGATCTCCGTCGAGTACGACGATGTCGAGCCCGATCTCGGTGCTGCTGCTTTCTGGCGAGGTATAGGTCACTGCATCGAGTGAGCGGAAGTAATCGTTCAGCTGGGCAGCTGTGCCACTGAATACCCGATCCCGCGGAGTACCTTCAACAACAACACCGTTTTGGCTCTCTGCAGCCAGCGTTCCTTCGGGAACTGACAGTTTTACAGAGAGTGTTTCTTCGTTGAAGTCGGCGTCCTGGACAGGCAGCGTATCGGCCGACCAGCTCAGCGATGAAGACTGACCGCGGACAACCCGCGTGATGCGTGGCTGTGCGGCCACGGCAGCGTCATTGACATCGGTGAGGTTGATGGCCAAAGCCTTTTCATAGGCCGATCCGCTGTTGGTCGTGGCCCGCACACGAATTGAAAGCTGGGGATTTGTCTCATAATCGAAGTTGTACTGCTCGCCGGCCCCGCGATTGAGTGGCTCACGAGCCGAGGTCGTGATAACGAAGGATTGTGGCGACGCCCCAGATTCGTCGTGGCGTATCTCGAAGAGTGAGTTGTCATCGTCGCCATCACCGGCAACCAGTTCGACGCTACGAAATGGACCGGCCGGCAGCGTGCTTACGATAGAAGCCACATCACTACCAGCCGCAATATTCTCAGGAATTGTTACGGATGAGAGTGTGATGTCACCGAAAGAAAAGATGCCGGTTTCATCCGAAGTCGATATTGACCATGCACTGCCGCCAGTGGTCGCTGAGTAGTTGCTGACATAAGCCAACGTTCGCTGCCCGACAACGTCGAAGATGATCCCATCACAGGTCTTGATTTGTGAGAGTTCAAACGCGGGTAGCGGGTCACTTTTTTCGATCTGAATGGCGATGAAGTCATCGAGCTTGTCAGAAGTGAGCCGGTCGACCACGTCATCACCGAGTGATACACGGAGTGAGGTGATGGCTGTGGCCCGCCGCTCGGGGTCGGCAAGCCAGGTTGCCCGCCGAGACTCGAGCAGGTCGCCAACGGCCAAATGAATGCCATCATCATCTGTGTACTTGAAGTTTTCGATGTAGGGTACCCCGCTCGCCTGCTGCTCACCGATCACAAACAGGTCTGCTTCGCCGTCGATTCCACGGAGTACCACATGGTCGCTGCCGGCTGCTGCCTGAACGATTGCACTACTTCCAGGCTCACGAGTCACGAGCTGATGAGGCACGAAGTCAGCCCGCCCGCCGGTAAGGGTGCCGGCATCCGTCTCGCCCTGCGCTCCGAACGCGATGGTCGCTACGGCTACGTCTGGGTCCGCCCGATAGCCCGAGTCGGCACCCAAGACCTCGATCTGCAGTGTCCGTGAGCCGTCAGCGATTGCTGCAGCCGAGACGTCGACGTCAATTGTAGCTGTTGTGGCACCGGGTTCGAATTTCACCACTGTGAGTTCATTCCCAATGGAGAGGGCATAGTCGTCAACACCGTTTGCCGTACCGCCGACACGCAATCGGACAGCCAGTCCTGTGTCGGGGGCAGTCAGTGGACCAATCGCATCGTGCAGATCGAGCCGAAGGCGTACCTGACCATCTGAGTCAGGACTGAGTGTCAACGACGTGGGCTGTTCCGGAGCAGCATCTTCTACTGTCACACCTATCCAGCCGGTCGTGGCTCGTTCGGCTGCATAGACTTCCCTGGGTTTATTAAAGAGATCATAGAACGCTGCCTGGTATTCAGCCTCAGGCAAGGAAGCAAGTGAAACGAGTTCACGTGTGAGATCGCCTTCAAACTGTCCCTTCAAACCCGCAACTGAGGGTACGAAGAGCTGCTGACCGATCTCAGGCACATCATCAATAAGTGCGGCTGATTCATCAATCTTCTGCTCAAGCTTCTGCTGTTCCAGTACGATTCCGTCCGCGAGATTATTGAGGAATCCACCGAAGTGCTGCTCAATCGCCGCCTCAACACGTGCGTGCTGCTCACTTGTCCTGACCGTATAGTCGATGAAGTCGGCGGTGAGACTTGGCTCGAGTTCAAAGAGCTGTTGCGTTGGGTACTTGGCTAGGATCTCCTTCAGCACCGCACGGACGTGAATAGCATCTTTCGTGTCAAACTGAGCTGCGACCGCAGGCCGCCCCAACGGATCGAGCGGCTGTTCTCCAAAGCGGGCAGCTATGGCGTCACCGTAGGCGATGAAGGCATCAATCTCGAGGCCATCGACACCGGCAGGGTTCGGCTGGTAGCCCCAGGCCCCCGTTGCACCAAAATCGAGTTTAAACTGTCGGAACGTTTCACTGACTGTCAGCACGTTGACAAGGTGAGCGTACTCGAATCGCAGGTGTTCAATGCCAAGGGCTACATCTGTTGGGTCAGACGACCCGAGCGCGACATATTCACAGAAGCTATCGTCTACAAAGGTTGTGGGGGCGTCTTTAAGAATGCCTGCGTAAAGTGTGTTGATGAATTCAGGGGTCACGTCCACGCCGGCCACATTCAGCCCAGGTTGCCAGCGAAGGAGCCCGGCATACTTGAGTGTCGTGAGCACAGTCGCATTGCTCCCGGGCAGGCCGACAAGTGGAAATCCGGCATTTGATCCAGTGATCGAGTCGGTCACACTGAGCGTGGTGCCACCGTCTTTGTTGGTGGGGGAGCCCACAACCAGCATGCCGTCTCGCCAGTCAGTGACGCCATCACTGTTGCGGTCGGCGTCGTAAAGCGTCATGTCATCAAAGTAGAACTCACCCTGCGAGTTTGTGCGGGTGTATGGCTCGCTGTCGTCACGCAAGAGGTCGAGGTTTGTGACAAGCACGTCGTTCTCATAGGTGCGTAGAGCGAGGTGGATGTCACCGTTGACGGTTGGGCCGGAACTGGCACGAGTTCCTGTCGGGGCGTCGGTACCAACCGACTGGTCGAGAAAATAAACGGTGTCAATGTTACTGAGACTCGCCTGGTTGGACGTTGACCCGTTTGGAGTCAGAAGAAGATCGAGACCACTGTCCGACAATGTGAAGTTGGCAAATTGACTGTTCACTCTCAGCATGTCATAGCCGCGGCCGATTCCGCCGGTAAATCGGCTCGCGCCGACAGGACTTTCAACAACGAATGAGTCGCTGCCAAGGCCACCATCAAACACCAGCTCGGCCTGAACGTCTGGACCCACCTCGAATGTGTCGTTTCCATCGCCACCATTCGCGATGATTCTTGTCACGCCCGAGAACTCTTGCTCGAACCCAAGCGACTTCACACGAACCCTGCCCGGCAACGGATTGCCACCTGCATCTCTGATCGCATCGATTGAAAAAGTTTCGTTAAGGATGCTGCCGTACCACTCGCCATTCGTGTCACCATACCGCTCCGGTGTATCACCGGCTGACAGCGTAAGCACCGTCCCTTGTTGGCGGGCAAGGACGGGCGTTGGCCTCTCGGAGCCTGTTGTATTGCTACGCTGCCAGTTGATATCGATAAATTCCCACCAGTAGCCAAAAGCGCGAGCCTTTAACGTGAACGAGACGTTTCTCGGGCCAAAAGTCATTTTTGCACGCGCGGCTGGACCATTAGCCCAAACCCAACGAATGTTCCAGGGAGGGCCAGTTGGGCGACTAATCTGGGTCGAAGCATATATATCGCCCAAGAACGTTTTGTAACCGGCTGCGTCTTGGCCTAGCGACAACTGAATTGTTGCGTTGGCTCTCGTCCAGGAGCCGTTCCATGCCATGCCGGCGTGAGCATCGATGAGAAACGCACCGTTCGACCGGTAGAACCCGGTGACATCGAGGGTGATGAACCCCCATAAATCAAGACTACCTTGATCGACTCGGATCTCCCACACGTCGCCCTGCTTGAAGATCCGGCCACCTACGTCAATGGAAAACATGCCGATATCGATGCCAGCAGTCATTCGAAGATCGAAGTCGGTGTTGGCTGCGATAATTCTACCACTCTCAACTTGCACAGCATCGGAACTGGTGTTGATGAGTACCGTTCCATCGACCCCGGCGACTTTGCCGAGGTTGCCACTCGCCTGCCCTTCAAACACAAAGGCCGCCTCGCGGTTGCTTGTTGCGCGTAAGATTATCGCTTCGCCGCTTACGGCCAGTGAGCCGAAGCCGACGTCGGCTGTAGTGATGAGGCTCGCGCGAATCTGATCAGGATCAATGAGAAGGTCTACCGATCCGGTGAAGACAACCGGCCCAGTACTCAGTCGTGCGTCGCCGGCGATCCGTGTCGTTCGAGCGGGAAGTAACCGCTGCATGTAGCCATTGCCATCTGGATCATCCTCACCCTCACGGACGATCGATCGCACGGCACGCGTTGTCGTGGTCGTATTGACCTCAACGAGCATGCTTCCCTGAAGCGAAAGGCCCGGTATGTCGATGATGCTGCCACCGATGCCGCCTGCCTCAAGGCTCCCGAAGAGCCCACCAGTTGAGCCAGTAATGTAGGTGAGTGTTCCAGCCACTCGGAGCGGCTCAAGTACCGGCACGTCGAGTGTCGCGTCGAAGACGATGGACGAGATATCGGTCGAGAGCACGATGTCAAATTGCCCATCGAGCGTGAACGCATCGGTGAGCCTGATGTTGCCTCCACCCGAAGCCGCCATGTAGCTGGCTGGATTGGTTCCTCCCGGTGGGGTCGCGGAAACGCTGATGGTCTCAAGACCACCAGGGCGACGCAACGTCTCGGGCACCTCGTACTCAGCGAGAGAGCGGGTTGAGTTGATTGTCAGTTTGAGTGTGTCGGGTGCGATCTCGACAGCACTGCCGATCCGGATCGGAACAACGTCGATCGTGGCATCTACTACCACACCGTTTGAGTCAAGGCGGAGGAATGCAGAGGCGTTGCTTTCAATCCGGAACCCATTGGCAGGGCCAATACGACCAGTACCATCGACGAAGATGAGGATGCCTGACGCGTCACCCGTAAAGGCGAAGTCGCCCTGTAGGACAGCCAGATCGAAAAGGTTGAGATCCACCGAACCTTGTGTTGCGAGTAGGGCCTTATTGTGGTCGAGCACCACGGTCGGGGCGTTTTGCGGACCGGCAATGGCGTAGCCTGCGTCCAGCACAACAGTGCCGGAGGAATCTCGGACGACGTTGCCGAGAGCATCATGACGGGGGTGCGTGGACCGACTGAAGTCAATAGCCCGACCAGATCCATTGACGGCTAGATTCACATCCAGTTCGAAGTTTGAAATGGCGGCAGTGAATGAATCTTCGATACCAACGATCCCCGCGCTACCGAGGCTTGCCGTGGCGGCAACATAAACGCCCGCACCAGTGTTGCTGCCCACTGGCAGTTGCGTCATAAAGACCGCGGCGAGGTCGAGGTCGTCGATGGCGAAGCCAATGGCAGAGTCGTTGATAACGCTACCGTCGAGCCGGCCTGTGACCGGGTTACGCCCCCAGTAGTCACCAGAACCAATGAAGCCGCGGACGTCAGCCATGACAAAGCCCAGTGATGTGACCTCAATCTCACGGCCGTCGGTGAGAGTCATCTTCTCACCACCACGCTTGGTAAGCGTCAGTCCACCGGCGACTTGCAGCGATGGCATAGCCGACGTGGTTTCGGGGTTCGTGCCCATGAAGCCCGGACCAAACAGTGAGGCCTCAAACCAGTCCACATCGATCGCCATCACCTCTCGGTTGTAATCAAGAGTGACTGGGTGGGCTGCATCGCCCGTGGCAATTTCGAGGCCCGGACCGCCTGAGGCAAACGCTGCCCCTTGGAGATCAAGCGCGGGCATCGGGAACCCCAACGCCAGGAGTGGATTGGCTGAAAGAATGGGCAGAGAACTTGTGTTGATGTCGATGGTGACATCATCGAACGATGGGAGCAGGTCTTCGAATATACCTTCACCTTGTGCATTGCCGACCTTTGCTTTGGCAGAGATATAGGTCGGTAAGACAGCGGAAAGACCAGGCATGGAGAAGCCGGCGACGTTTGTGGCCGACATGATCGCCAGCCCGAACGTGACGTCGTTGATGGAGATTCCATTCCGCTGCGGTTCTTCAAAACCTTCCCAACCAGGGACTGCTGGCACGGTCACGCCTGCAAAGCCGGAAAGATTCGTGCCGCCAATCTCGAACGTGGAAAGATCGTGGGTGAGGCCGTTGCCCTGCACGCCGGGAATCAGTCCGGCTGCACCGGGGTCAGCCTGAGCCCCGAAGATCTGGCCGCCGGACTTGAGGGATATTGAGCCGGAGAGTTCGATGAACCCGGCGAGTGAAAGTTCAGCCCGGCCCACATCGACTGACACCTGCTGAATGGCTTCGGTGTGAGTAAGACTGACCGTGCCACCAGGTGTCGAAAGTGTGTAGCCAGCCGCGCCAAAACTCTGCTGGAAGTCAATTGCGGCCAGTCGCTCGTCGTGAGTCCGTCGGCCGGCGTTGCGGCCAATCGAGACGTCTTCGAGCGTCGCCGTCAAGATGTCGCCGAGCCCGGCAAAGCCTGTCGACGTCAAGTCTAAGTTCAGGGCATCGAACACGTGTTGGTCGTCGCTGAACGCGGCGTAGCCAAAGTCAATGTCGCTTGCGAAGAGGCCAATAGCGCCTTCTCGGACGCCCGTTGCTGTGAAAGGCGAGCTGCCATGACTGTCCGAGCCACGATAACCAGCAAACGTGTCGACGTTCGTGGCGGCGATCGACATCACGGAGAACCGGTCGTTCAGTGTCGTCGAGCCACCAGATGATTCGAGGCCTTTCACGACAAGGCCGGTTGTGTGCTCATCAATTCGGAAAGCGTAGTCACCGGAGACATACACAAAGTTGCCTATGTCGAGGACGGCGTCGGTGACTTCGATCACGCCAAACTCTGGGCCGACCGTGCCGTCAAGAGTGAGCGTGGTGCTTTGACCGTCACCCCAGATCGAGCCGCTCTGGCCACCCGCTCTTATCGCCAAGCCCGTCGGTACCTCAAGCGGTTGCCTGGCAAAATCAATGACGTGGCCGCGACTATCGGGCCTGTTCATCCGCAGGGCGATCTGCTCTGTAGAGAACTCAAAGCCTCTGAGGCCCTCGGTTGTGAGGCCGGTCGCTGAGGCTTCCGCGGCCACCCATACAGATCCCGTCTGCGGCCCGAATGCAATTGCGGTTGCAAGTTTGCTATCTGCAAGTGACACCCCGACTCGCTCGTCGTCGGCGTCGTTGCCGGCGAATAAGTCTTGGCCGAGCGCTGCGAAGGTGATCGTGCCAACTTCCTCGGGAGTATGTGTCTGTGCAACCGGATCGTAGATCTGGAGCGTATCGAATTCGACCTGGATATCGATCGATTCCTGGAACTGAACAAAGCTCCCCATGTCGACGTTAAAGTCGCCCGCAAAGGTGAACAGGTTGCGGGCCCCCGGCCGGATGCGATCCGGGCTCACTGAGAAGGCCAGCGTTGAGTCGTAGGCAAGCGGCGTAGACGTGTCGATCGCCGACCCATCCTCCGGCAGATGAATGTAACCCATCTCAACGTTCGAAGCCGAAAGCGTTACATCGTCGATGCCAGTTAAGCCAAAACTGCCCACGGCGGCATCAATTAGCGACCATTGTCGAGCCGTCTCACCGGCGGCCGGTGAACGTTCATGGAATAGTCCATAGGCGAGATTTGTATCAGTCGCAGCAATCCCCATACGGCTACCGGTGGTAGGCGTAACGCCAAGGAATGCAGAAGCGTCGCTGATGCCAATCATGAGGGCGTCGACGTCCACGGTTGTGCCGTCAGTGAGCGTGACATCTCGCTGAGATGACTCAAAAGAGAACCTACCCCCGAGGTCGGCGAGCCCGAGAAGGTTGGCGTCGATTGTACCCACGGCGGCACGCGTGCTTCCTTGCATATTGAAGGCGACCGGCTCGGCCGCTGTCGCGTTGCCAAACAACACTGGGGTGAGTGTGAGAGGGCTCTTTGACCAGTCAACCGACCGGCCATCGTCGCCACTCACGGTGGTGGTGTTCACCACGACAGCCGCATCAGCAACCGAGGCTGTAAAGGCGTCGATACCAACAAAGCCAGCAAGTGATGACCCAGCCTTAGCTGCCACCCAGGACCGGTTTGCCTCGAGCTCAGTTGCCAAGGCAAAGCCAAACGTTGCGTCTTCGAGTGTGACGCCCATACGGTCTTCTGCTTGGCCGTCGGGACCACCATTTGCACCGAAGAAAAGGTCGGGGAGAACCGCCGCGAAGGAGAGCACTGCGGCGTCGATCTCACTACCGTCGTCGAGCGTAAGTGTGGTGTAGTCAGGCCGCACACGGACCTGATAGGTGTTGTCGATGAGGTCAAATATCTTGAGGCGAGCCTCACCCTGGACATCGAACAGAAACTGGCTGCCGACTCGGACATCGAACGTGGCATCGCTGATGCTTGCCTCAATATCGTCACCGATTGTAAATGCGGCTGAGAAATCTGTGCCGTAGGCGGCGATGAGTTGCTCGACTGGACGGTAGGTGAAGCCGATGTCACCGTTGACCGCGACCAGACCGAAGAGATCAGCCGAGAGGCCTTCGACGTCGAAGGCCACGGTGCCGGGCGTGATCGCTTCAGTGAATGTGTACGTCGCTTCACCCAGTTGCAGCGTTTCCCCTTCACTGACCGAGGTGTTTGAGGAGGTATACTGCACAAAGACTTGTTCCGCCGAGACGTTTGCCAGTTGGGCAACATTGGCTGCAAGGTTGGTGCCATTGAGCTCGATTGCGACTGCATCGTCCTTCGACCGAAGTCCAAAACGACCAGTCACTGAAAGACTCGCCATATCGCCAGCGGTAAGTGTGGCAGTGACGTTCTCGCCAATGGCAACAAGTGAATCGTCTGTGAAGGTAAAGCCTACGTCTCCGGAAAGGGTCACAAAGTCGGTGACCGAAGCGGTGAAATCGGTGGCCGCAAATACTCTTGTTGCTGGTGCCATACCGCTGACGAAGGTGTGGGTGAGGCCCCCAGCAGTAACCGTGAACCCGGGGTCAAGTGCCATGCCGTCCGTTGAGAACTGAACGAAGGTTGATCCGGCCTGTGCGTTCACCAGATCAGCTAACTGCAGTTGAAGGCTTCCCTCATTGAGTTCAAAGGCTGTGCCTGAATCATTGGCGACAAGACCGAACGTCGCGTCTTCGACCTGGAGGCCACCGAAGGTCCCGTCGACAGAGCCAACAGAAACATCTTCGCCGACTGCAATGAGATCGTCTCCAATGACAGTAAAGCCGAGGTCACCAGAGATCGGGGTGAATCCTGCGACGTTGGCCGAATAGCCCTCAACCGAGAAGGCAAATGTATCGGCCGCGATGTCGCTTTCGAAAGTGTATTCAGCAGCGCCGATCGCCAGCCGGAGGCCACTCGTGATCGACACGCCACTCGACGCATACTGCACGACTGTGCGATCTGCCGATCCGTCAAGCAAGCTGCCGATCGATGCACTAAAACCACCCTGCAACTCGAATGCGAGCCCCGAGTCATTCGTGATGAGGCCGAACGTGCCGTCCGTCGCTGAAACCGCCACCGATCCTGCGGCTAAAATGACATTGATATCAACGCCGAGGGCGACCAGGTCGTCGCCTGACTTTGCGAAGCCAAGGTCGCCAGAGAGTGTCAGCACGTCGGAGAGTGCTGTTTCAAAGCCGGTGAACGAGAAGGCGACCGTGTTTGCTGCGATCGCCTCGGAGAAAATGTATGACACGTCTGCGACCGCGAGTGTTTCATTCTCTTGAACCTCGCTGCCAGAAGATGTGTAGCGGAAGAAGACGGTGTCAGCGGTGGCTTCGGGCAGGTTCGCAATCTGGAACTGAAAGTTCTTGGCCGAGAGTTCGAGGGCGGTTTCACCAGCAGCCATCCGCAGGCCGAAGTCGCCGTCGGTCGCCGACAGGCTTGCGACACTGCCACCGTCGAGCGTAGCCGTCATGGCACGGCCAACGGCCACGAAGCCGGCATCGTCGCTGCGGAAGCCGACGTCGCCTCTGAGCGTGACGAAGTCGGCGACCTCACCAGAAAAACCTTCGACGGCAAACGAGACTGTGTCTTTCGCAATATCGTTTGCGAAGGAGTAGTCTGCCGTTCCAGTGTCGAGCGTTCGGCCTTGCACGATCGTGGTGTTGGCGGAGGTGTACTGGGCGACCACTCGGTCGGCTGAGACGCTCGCAAATCCTGCGATTGAAGCCGATAGGCCGCCCGTGAGTTCGAATGCAGTCTCGCTGTCTGTTGAGAGCAAGCCGAACGACGCGTTCTCGACATGGAAAAAGTTTTCGGCGTCGGCGGAACCAAACTCGGCATCGATGTCTGTGCCAACCAACACAACGCTTGAACCATCGAGGCTGACGCCAACGGTGCCACTGACTGCAAGCGATCCCTCGACATCAAGAACACCGGTGCCACTTGCACGAATGATTCGGCCAGCGGAGCCATCTGCCGAAAGCGTGACACCTGTTGCGCCCGTTGCGACTGTGAGTATTGTTTTCTCAGCCGCGTAGTCGATCAGGCTTCCATCGTCGGCGGTGAGGTTGAGCGACATCGCCATGTCGGTCAGGGTGCCGGTCACGCCGGTGATGCCGACGACGCTTGCCGACTGTCCAGTGCCTTCGGCAGTGAGCCAGCGACGGCTGTTTTCACCCGGTTCGCTCACAAGGGCGACGGCGAAGGCAACATTCTCAACACTGACGCCCGTTGCCTCGACTGTGCCGACTCGAGTGCCGGCGAATACGCTCAGTTCTTCACCGCCGATAGTAAGCACGTCAGCAGTCACTGTTGAGCCGTCAGCCAAGGTGACCGGCTGTGACCGACCCTCGATTGCGAAACTGCCGTTCGCTTGGAAGAAATTCCCAGCGATGATCTCTCCACGACTTACACCGATGGAAAACGTGTCGGCGGCCAGGTCGCCGAAGGTATAGGAGACATCACCGAGAGCCCACATGACACCCGTGTAGTCGGCTTCCGTGCCGTTGTAGCTGACAAAGATTTCATCAGCGGAGAGCGTGACGTCGCTTGACAGGTTCGCATACAGGCCGGTCGATGCCTCGAACGCCACTCCAGCCTCGCTGACAAGCAGGCCGATCCGACCGTTGTTTGTTCTGAGTGTTTCGCCGCCAACCTCGACGTCGAGATCGATGTCCTCGGCCATGAGGGCGAGGCTTGGGGGCGAACCGTTCCCCACTCCGATAGATATGAGAAACTCGCCGGCCAGATCAAATGTAGAGCCAACGGTTGCAGTACCAATGACCGAGGCTTCGTAGAAGTCGGCTCGGTCAGGATCGGAAGCGTAGCGAAGCGTGACGGTGCCATCGGTCGTGAATTCACCATATGTGAACCCACCAGAGAATGTCACCTGGACGTCGATGCCGAAGTAATTGTGGTTGAGGAACAGCCCAATCTGGCTGCGGGTGCTTGTCACGTCTGCATTGAGTGTCTCGGCGATATTCAAGGCCGCATTTGTGCCTGGCAAAAACTCACGGGTGACGAGCGTGATCGCCCCAGCGGTAGTGGCGTCGCCCGTCTGCTCAATCTCAAACCAGACATCATCGGCAAGGCCGAAGAGGCCGCTGCCGGATACGAACCGTCCGACGACGCTTTGGTACGTCATGATCGTGAAGCGTTCACCGGCCTGCGGCACGTAATCGGGTGAGAGTTGCACCGCAATTACGCCGTCAAGCACAACGTTGTTGGTGACGACCATCTGGTCGTGCTTACCTGCGCCATCGCCGGGCGTTGTGCCGCCGAGCGCAAAGGTCGTGATGTCTGTCGATCGCAGGTCAAGGCGATCGATACTTTGCTGGCTCGGCACCTGCGGCTCGCCCGGTTGACTGGGTTGCGGCTTGGGCGGGTCTTCGACGAGGATTGGATGGGCTGAGTCAATGTGTGTCTCACCGGCATGAGTAAGCACACCTGCAGTCACTACGCCGCCAGTCACTGCGACTGGTGAGTCGGCCGTACCGATTGAACCAGATCGCGAGAAGAGTGTGGCCGTCGCAACAGCTGTTGAAGGCGAACCAATGAGCGATTTCGTTGTGATGCCTGTGCCGCCATCGGCATTTACAATGTCGCCATCAGCGGCGAGGTCGACCGTGCCCTGTGACGCCATGATCGAACCGATTGGGAGTGTGCCAGTAGATTGGGCGACCGCCACGCCAGCGGGCCCGCTGGCATCAACACGATGAGACGCCGCCGTCACCAGTGGCCGTAGAGCATTAAGCTGGAAGCCGTCAGTCACCGGTACGGCATCACCGCGTTGGCCAGCGAGTTGGAGCTCAAATAGCTGAGCATCCGTGAGCCGATCTTCAAGGATGTCATCGGCCAAGATCGTTACTGGTTCGGCGGTTCGGCCTACGGTGCCGGCCTGCGACACGAGCGTGACTGTCGCTCCCGTTACGTTCACCGCACCACCTACGCGAACCGCCGGGTCCCATGGCCGCATTGCCTCACCGATGTCCGTGCCTATCGAACCCAGTAGTGAGATCGCATCGAGACCGAGGTCGGCTTTCAATTGATCAACTTGCACCTGAGTCGGCGTGTAGACCCAGTTGCCATCAAACGTGGTGAACGGAGCCATTGACGCCCAATTACCACCGACGGTGCGAGCAAAGAAGTCCTCTGCGGTATTAAAAAGGTTCGCGGCATGATCGAGCACCTGCTGCGATGTGGGGGCCGTACCTTCTGGCAGGCCAAGTGCTGTCGCCGCGATGGTTGCCCAGGTGTCGTAAGCCTCAGCTCGCAACTGCAGTCGGCCGTTAAATACGACACCATCATTTCGAAGACCCCAGTACCGCATGTACTGTGACCTTACGCTCGTTTGAAGGTTCTCCACGGCTTTGGCGACGGCCGCCACGGTGTCGAGCATGCCTAGCTCATCGAGATTCTGATCGATCTCTGCCTGCCGATTTGGGTTCACCGTCCATGTGTAAGCGTTGTAGAGGCTGCCCACAGCCTCAAGCGAGACATCACCAGCCGCGCCGGTGACAGTGCCTACAAGCAAATCACCAGCAAGATGTGACACGAAAACACTCTCGGCGGCCGTAGCATCAAGCCGGAAGGAGGTGGTGGCTCCGGTTAGGGGCGATACGTGTGACCGGATTGGCGTCGTTGCCGTGCCAATGCTGCCCTGCTGTGAGCTGAGCATCATCGTGCCAGCAACAATCGTGGCGTCGATCGTGTTCAATGGATCGGGAGACGCTGCGAGGATGTCGCCGCCAGTTGTGATCGACACCGCTCCGCCTGAAGAGGTTTCAATCGTGCCGATGGTGATGGCGTGAGTGGGAGTTTCACGATTGATCACCAGTGCGACGTCACCTGTGTCCGTCTGTGCTGAAAGCTTGCTAGCGGTCACGTGTAGCGGCGCGTCGAGACGGCCGATACCGGCGGATGCCTGGAGCGTGACGGTGTCGGCCGTGATCTGGTCGAATGAAGAGGTGGCGTCAATCGAGCCGTCAGACGAAACAAGCACGCTCGTCGATACGATTGCGTCGCCGAGCAGCACGGACCCCTGCGAAGAAATCTGAACACCACTCAGCGCCGACCCGGTGAACGCGAGACTGATTGGGAAATCGGCCCGCACCGACTCCGTCAGCGTGACCGCCGACTGATCAGGCAACTCGCCTGCAGAAACGCGAACCAACTGTTGAAAAGGTTCACCTGTTTGGATTATCACGCGGCCTGCATTCGTGTCGCTCTCGATGTGATCGAAGCTCGCGGCATCGCCATACCGCCATTCGCTCTGGTTGCTTTGCCCTACGATGGCCTGCCGTGTCCATTCCCAGCGGGCATCAGCCGTAGAATCGTACGTCGATGTCGTTACGCCGGTCAGTCGGTCAGTCGGCTCGCCGGCGAGTAGATCGGCTGTCGCTGAACCGACGTAGACGAGCAGGTCCCCATCGAGTTCACGATAGATCGTCTGACGGCTTGCTTCGGGGCGGAGCGTGTCCACGATCCGCACGGTTGTTGAGTTGCCGGTACCAGGGGTGGAAATCGCCCGAGTGACCAGTGGGAATGACGTCTGGTTGTCGATCGTTACGCCACCGCCGCCGGTGTTGACCTGAATAGCGCCGGCATCGTCGCTTGTGTTGATTATTTTGCCGATGAGTGTGAGCCGTGTGCCGGAGGCGAGGTCTGCCTCATCGACGAGCAGTTGGCCAGTCTGGGCGTTAAAGGTCACGCCCAGCAGCGTATTGTCACTAACTGTGGTCTCAAGTTTTTCAACTGGAATGCGGTAAAGGGGGGCTGTCTCACGGCCAGCGATGAAGTCGTTTTGGTAACCCTCAAGCTCCGCTTGCAGAACGGCGGGAACCACCAGTGACTGATCTGGCGTGAGAGTCGCCCCCACGATCATATCGCCGTTGACGTTAATTGTGTCGGCCACAATTGCGACCTGTCGGGCGTTGATTGCCGTGGATGTCGTAGGTGAGAGAGTGGCTGCAAACGTACGAGTAAAGCCATCGGCCGAACTGCCGTTGTTTTGCCAGAGCGCTAACGCTTCAGGCGGCGTCAGGCTGCCGACGGTTACCTGCTCTGGTGGTGGGCCGCCAGCATGAGAGGCACCCTTGACTGAAAACACTGCCACTCCGTGCACATCCACATTGAGGTCCGCGGTACTCACAGTGTCGAGGACACCGAGCGACCCGCTGGCATTGGTGATCGTAACGGCACCACCCGTGTTGGAAACCCTCTCAGTGAGGAATACTGCGGGCCCCTGGCCAGAGGCGCTGATTGGGCCGGCGTTCTGCTCAATCGTAATCGACGTGCCGGCGGTGTCTTCGGTGCGGCTCCAGCCTGACGGTGTCGCAGTCGTGTTGCCTGCCTGATCTTGAATCACGATTGTGCCGGATGAGTTGTTCGGGATCACGATCGTGTCGAAGACGAGGTGGTTGCTACTCTCGTTGGTAACAGTGATCTGGGCGTCGTTGGCGACGAGTGCCGCTGAGCCAGTAAGCGTGTCGCCGCTGATCACAAGTGACCCACCCGCAGCAGCAAGTGGTGAGATTCTCAATGCCTTACCATCGGCCGGCACTTGTGACTTCAAAATCGTCGCGGCATCGTCGGAAAAGCCCACGTTGATGAATGCATGTGGATCGAAGCTGTCATCGATTGTGGCGGTCACCGGTAAGCCGAGGTTGACAGCCGGGCTGCCTGAAAGACTGCCTTCCACAAAGCCTGCGGGGATGGTGAGCACGACGTCGCTCTGGCTCCCCGCAACGAAGCTACCGCCGGCACCGAGATCGACTCGGGACGTGGTGGTTGTCTGAGGCTGCTCGGTCGATCGCTGCCGCGACTCGATTCCCGCCCCGAACAAGTTCAGGAAACCCTCGAATAACGCCCGAGGATTCCAGTAATCAACGGCGCCATCACTTTTCACGATTGGAGAGCCCGTCTCCGCCGCGATACGAAGGTCACCGCCGCTGTGAACACTGGCATTTTCGCCGAAGGTAACGGCGGTGGAATTGGTGAGTCGTGAGTCGGCCACAACACCAATATTCGTGATCGCACCCGTCACCTTCCCGTCGACGATCGTATTGACCATGATGCCTTGCGGAGCGAGGGCGGCCGGGTCCTGCCCCCCGGTGATTCGCGTTGCGCGATTAGAAGTGAGTAAGGCGTTCGCACCAAAAGACACATGCTGATTCACTGTCAGGTCCGCTGTGGCGTCGAAGTTCACAGTTGCAATTGCGCCACCGGAGCTGCCGACTACTTTTGTCGTCGTGATTGCCTTCGCGGCAGTGCCTATATCAAGTTTGCCGCGAGTCGCGAGCGTCACGCCAGCTCCCGCCTCGACGTTTGTTGTCACCGAGCCGGTCAGCCGTGAGGCGAGTTCTCCAAACGAAAAAGCACCGCCGCTCCAACTCCCGACAGTATCCTCGATTGATATGTTTGATGAGGGGAGGATTGAAATGCCACCAGGGGAGTCAGTGCTCGTTCCAGAACTGATGGTGGCGGAGTCGCCGATCACCACCCGTGAGCCAGCATCGAGCGTGATTGTTGTGCCGGCAGTGTCCCCGTCACCGGAAAACGCGACAACACCGCCGCCTGTCACTCGGGCTGAATGACCAGTCGTCGTGCGAGTGATCATGTGTGAAGAGCGGAGGTTAACGGTTCCGTCTGCTGCGATCTTTGCGCCGGCAGCCACTACCGCGCGGGCATCAGCCGTGGCGGTTCCATCAGTCGTTGAGAACGAGGTTGTCGGAACACCACCACCGATGCCTGCGCCATAGTTCGTTGTGGCCGTTGTTGAATAGCCGTGGTTTCGGGTGGCTGTCACGTCGAGCGTGCCCAACGTGAGCGGCGTTAGGCCGTCGGCAGAGCCCACCTTGCCAATTGTGGCTGTGGTTGTCGTGATGTCAGTCATGGCGGCGGTCACTTTTGCTTCGCCAATGATTGCACCAAGGCCATTCGTGGCAGCCACTGTTGAGGTGTCTGTATGACTTGCGTTGATCGAGAGACGATCGAGTGTTTTCCCGGGGGCGGCAAGAACGCCATCACCGAGGTCCGCTTCGACGGACATTTTCGACGTGGCTTTCGCCTCGTTGTCGCCTCCTCCAATAAGACCACCTAGGCCGCCGCCTTGGTGCACGTCAAAGGTCGTGTCGCCCGTGGCCGAGATGAGCACGGTACCGGCAAGTTCGGCATTCGTACCAATTGCCGCTTTCGTGCTGCCGCCAACAGTGGCAGCACTCTGGTTTTTCTGCGAGGAGATACCGCCGACATCCACAGCGAACGAATGGGCCTTCACTGTGGGCTTCGACGTTGCATTGACGTTGAGTGTATCGACATTGGCGAAGTTGATGCCGTCTCCCACTGTGGCGAACCGAATTTGCGCATGCTCTGCTGTGGCCAACACCCGGCCGACCGTGAGCAGGCCGCCGCTGCCTCCGTCCGACTGGGCCGCAACACGGCCGAATTCAAGCGTGCCATCGCTCCCCTGAACCCCACCGACCACCACGTTCACACCGCCACTTGTGGCCGTGAGTACAGCGTTGCCAAGAATCTCTGCTTTCACCGCGGATGTTTCCTTTGATTCCGCGGTGCCCGATGTGCCGCCGCCGCCGATGGCAATCGCCAGCGAGGTCGCCACACTTCGGGTGTCGATGGTGTTGGCGGATTCTGCTTTGACAGTGATGTCGCCAGTCTCGGCCGTGACGGTTGCCGCTCCGATTCGGGCGGTCACCACGTCGTCGATTAAGGCTGTTGCCTCTGAAACACCTATCGAGGCACCAATAAATGCCAACACACCTGCACCAACACCGACTTTGTTTTCGCTCGTGTGCGCGTTACGTGCCCGCACGCTCACATCCGCCGCAGACACCACACCGGTGATGATCTCTGCATTGATCTCGTTGAGTATTGCCGTCTTCGACTGCGCACTGGCGACGGCTACTCCCACCGAACCTTTCACTGTTTTAGAAATCGCAGCTGACACGGCCACAGCGACAGACAAAGCCTTGACATCGGCGGCCGAATGGGCAGAGACATCTACTGATCCCGTGCCGTGTGCCGTGACCGTTGGCGTGGGCTGACCGTTCGTGCCGATCCGAGCGGTCACCGTGTTGCCCAGCGTGTTCTCGGCAAGCACGACGCCGGCTGCGAGCCCCACGCCAGCTGCGGTGCCGATTGCCGCTGCTAAACTCCCTGCGCCCGCCCTGGTTTCGATCGTTGGCGTGTCGATAGCCGCAATCTGCACAGAGCCGTTGCCGCCGATACCGGCGGTCACCGTGGCCGACACGATCTCCGCTGTCGTAGCTGTTCCAAGAGTGACGGTTGACGACGCGCCCGAGCCAGCCGCTGACACCGCTAGACCGCCATTTGCCTTGGCAACGTTGATGCCCACTCCGAAGGCGAGGGCTTCGATCTGTTGCCTCGACTCCGCTGTCAGCGAAATATCGCCGCCAGCGGCAACACTGCCGGATTCGATCGCTGCCCGGACGGTGTTCGTAACATCGACTTCGCTCCTGGCAGCACCGACCACTACGCCCGCCGCTGCAGCCTTACCGAGCTGAATTCCGAGTCCTGCAGCACCTGCGTTTGACTCAATCTTGGAAGAATCGGTTGCGGTAACCACTACCGTGGCGTCGGTTGTCACGTTCGCGGAGCCGGTAATTGTGGCAAGCGTGTCGATCGCTAGAGTGTTCGTGTTGCCTGCACCCGCGCCCGAGAGTCCCACGGCAACAAAATCATCTTGACTAACCTGACCAGTTCCGGCGATCGTCCATGAGGTAATCGTGGGCTTGGCCGTCGCGGTGACTGTAACATCGCCGGTGAGCACAACTGTTGCGTTGTCGATGGTTGCTGTGACTGCGGCACGATCTTCCTGCGTGCCAATCTCATTATTTGCCACCGAAACACCAGCCGCAACTGAGATAAGGCTATCCGTGGCACTTGCGGCAATCGCTCCGGCTACCGCATTGACTGTACTTGAGTCCTCTGCGTTAACAGTCAGGTCGTTCGCGGTGACGTTCGCTCCGCTACGAACAGCTGCTGTGCTGGTGTTGACGACAGTATTGACAGCAAACGAGCCTGCCCCGACGAACGATATGGGCGGAGTAAGCACGCCACCAGTGGAACTTCGTGAGAGCGCCCCGCTGACGCCAACAGCCCAGGCGTTCATTGTGCTGTTCTCAATTGCCTCCACCCTTACCTCGCCGCCGACGCTGGTAACGGAAGAACCTTCACTGATTTCTGCCGTGACATCGACGCCAACATGATTCACCACACCGGCTGCGCCTGCTGCTACAGTGGCACTTGTTGAAGCAGGAATTGCCACTTGGCCAGCCACGGCGGTGAGGCTCGTGTTGTCCTGGGCTATGACAGTGACAGCTTTGCCTGCTGATACGACAGAGGGGTTAAAAGGCTGGTTCGACCGCGTGCCGGTGATGGCGGCGGTCACCTTTCGGTCAGTAAGGTCGTTGAAGACCAGCCCCGTCGAGAGGGCGTTTTCTCCCGACATCACGCCAGCGGCTGCGATTGTGAGGAGATCGGCATTGGCGGCGGCAGTGATCACAACCCGCCCTGATGTATCGATTTCTGGATCGGCCGACAGGTCTATGCCAGCGGACACACTTGAGGAGTCGATGGTCGCCTTTGTCTCACCACCCAGTGAGGTGACAAGCACAGCGGCCCCCGCCGAGAGTGTGGAACGGTCGGATGTGAAAGCCGTCATCGCGATAGAGCCGGCAACCGTGCGGATCATTGCCTCGTCGGTCGCTGTCACTTCAACCGACCCGGCTACGGCCGTCACGGTGGAGTCCTCCGCAATGGTCGCGGTCTGAAAAACATCGAGGTTTGTCACATTGACCGATGCGGCGACCGAAAGTGTTGAGTCGGAGGCGACCGCGGCGACCGCGAATGACCAGACGGCTCCAGTGCCGGCCTCGGGCATATTGAGCTGACTGAAGATCGGATCGAAGTACTCCCATTCAGAATCTTCAGGATTTCCGTAGACGCTGCGGACACGGACCTTGCCCTTGGGCACCGTCACCCTTGATCGCGAAATCTTTGCTGTGCCGCGGGCAGTTGAGTTTACGACTGTCACCGCCGCGCCGATGCTCGTCGAGAGCGTGCCGTTGCCATCGCGGTTGAGCACGAATCCGCCGGAAGCTGTGACCAAGAGCATCGTCGTCGTGGCCAGAACCGACACGTCGCCGCCGGCCTCGGACATTGTGACCGTGCTGTCAGTAATCAAAGCCTCGACCGTCGGGTCAACGGTGACGACCGTGACAAATCCTGAAATGCTTGAGCCTGCGCTATTGCCGTTGGAGTAGACCGCCGTAGCCGTGCCGCCGGTACTTACAAACGAACCGCCGCCGGAGGCGGTGATCATCGTGGAAGACTCAGTCGCCTTGACGTCAAAATCGCCTTGGTTGAAGTCGAGATCTGACGCCGTCACGATAGCTTTCGTGTTGGCCGTTGCGTTCACAACGGTGACAGATGCGCCAACTGCCAGGCTGCGGCCGTTGTCAGTTCCTGTTGTAAGGCTCTCGGGGTCGCTTCCACCAGTCCGCAGCAGGATCGATGAAACATTGCCTACGAACGAACCCGCGATATTCCAGACGAGGTCGTCCGTCTCAGCAATGACTCTTGCCCCCGCCAGGCTCGTGCCAGTGACCCGATCGAGCGTGGCGATTGTGTTGGTTGTGAGCGAGGCTACCGCAACTGATCCGGCGAAGTTCACCGTTGTTGATCCCGCACCCCCGACTGATCCACCAGCCCCGCTTGCTGCCACGGTGCCGATCGAGCGGGCATTGCGGGCGGCAACATCGAGTGAAAAACCATGTACTGTTGCTCGGCGGATACTGGCCTCAACGGCGGACGCCGCGTTGATGAATGAGACTGCACCTGAGAGTCCGGCTGAGGTTTTTTCCTCACCGCCAACATTACGCTTGATGATGCCACCGGTGTTGGCCAGCACAACCGACGTGTTGGTGGCATTGACGCTGAGTGGTGCCTCTTCGGTGGCCGTCATCGTACCGGTGTGATGAACCGTAGCCGTGATCGTGTCATCTACCTTGGTGTACGCAACGGCGCCTGACGCGCCCACGCCAATGCGGTCAACAGTGACTCCACCATCGTCTAGATACTCAAGCAGCGCCATGCCCTCAAGGGCCTCGTCCGCAAACGCGTTACTCGCCGATCTCTCGCTTCCTGCAATTGCATTCGAAGCCACAAGCCCGGCACCATTGGCTTCGAGATTCACTTCCCCAGCCCCGGTGAGCGAGATAGCCCCGGGTGCGGTGGCGGTCACCGAATCACCCAACCGAGCGGTCACGTCCCGCTTCATGAGTGCGATCCCCGTGCTTACGCCAACACTGACGACGCTTTGGTCTTTTTGATCGTCGTAGTTTCCGGCGATTGGAACGAGCGTGGTGCTATCGTCAGCGGCGACGCGAACATCACCGGCCGTTCCCGCAACCGCCTCGATCACGAGGCCATGAGTCGTATGCGGTTGGATTGCGGCTTCTACCCGCTGCGGTCGGGACTTAGCATCAATAATTGCGCCGCTTCCGTTTAAGGAGTAACGGGAATCGGTTGAGCCGCTGAATGCGGCTTGAAAAACCATCGCACGGCCTGTAGCTCGCATGTTCAGTCCTACATCAATGACAGTTGGCTCTTCGTCGTCGCTGGTACGATTGTTACCGACAGCGATTCGCGTTGGCCCTGTGGGAACACGAGGCGTTTCTCCAGACGCGGCGTACGAGCCTCCTACGATAGCTCGCGTGGTGTTTCCGAGGGCGATACCGCCAACCGTGAAACCGAGCCCCTTATTTAGTTTTTTTAAAGTCGCGTCAGCAGTCGGAAATTCCTTCTTGACACTCGGTGAGCCCGCGGCGGCGAACTGGACAATTTCCGATTCGGCCGAAATGGTGACGGGAAACACGCCAGTAGGATCGAGGTTGCCTGACTCCTGGTTAATTTGCGCGCCATCCTCAACCAGTGCCTCATTGGTGTTGTCAATCGTAATCAGTGAGAGGGCACCAGACAGGGCGAAATCAATTTGATCCTCTGCAGATATACTTGCTGAGACATTATGAGATGCCCAGCCCATTATTTCGCCTTTGGCTTTGCCTTTCACGTAATTCCAAAGCCCGTCTTTGGCTTTGTTGTCGATAACTAAATCGTTAAACACCTCGTTGACAAGTTTTTCAAGTTTCTCACCGTCGGTTTGAACGAGGTTGTATTTATCTGTTTTGGGGCCGTCGTAATTGACCTTCGATTGAATCTTCACGCCCTGGCCACCTGTGATCCTGGCATTTGATTCGACTAGCGTGCGGGAGATGGTCGTGGCAAAGCCAAGATTGACACCGAGCGCCACGGCGGTACTGGTTTTCCCCGGCTTGGCAATGCTAGCTGCCGCTTTCGTACTGAATGATTTTTGTGTAAGCGAACTGCCGATATCGACCTCACCAGGAGTCACAATTAATGCAGTCTCACCGATCACGACCCGCGCGCTTCGTTCACCCGATACGTAGTTGACCGACAGCGACACGCCGAGGGGGTCCTCAATGCCTTCCTGTTTGGCAGCTAGTTGTTTTTTGGTTTGCTTCCAAAGCGGGTCCTCATCGAGGGCCTTTTTTTCTTTATCGAGAAAGGAATTGAAATAAGCTTTTGGATTGAATTTACGGTTGCCGGTTAAAAACTGATCGGCACGATTTAAGTCCGCCTTCGATGGATCACCGCCGTTTTTAACCGTGGTACTGCCTTTGTCAGTTGAGGTGAGTTCAGCCTTGATACTGATGCCGTTGGCTGTGCACGTGGTGGCTACAGAGTGGGCCGACCCAGTCATCGTTCGTTCCACCACCTCCTCGAACTGAACGACGGGTGTGAGGTCCATCGGGACTGGGGCGGCTGCGACCGCATTGGCCATCGTCGCCGTGATGCCTACGACGACCTGTCCGGATCGCATCTGCAGATTGTCGTCAATAACCTTTGCATAATATGTGTGCCCGTCGAGCAGTCCACGGCTGCCGTTGCCAAAAGCGTCGCGGAACACAACCGCGTCGCCGGTGTCTAGCGGCTGCTGCCAGACGCTCACGAGCCAAGGATCGTCTGCCGCACCGGTTCCCAGCGATCCTGACGCGAGCACCTCATCTATGGCAGTCAGTGCGGCCGCGACCGTTGTCGCCGAGGTATTCGATGGCAGAGCTGACGTAACGCCGCTGGAATTGACTGCTAGCGAGAACGTGCCACCAGTGACGGTGTCTGAACGTGAGATAGCCTGAAGTCCCTGCTGTGTCACCGAAGCGGCAAGTGACGACGTCTCGTCGTCTGTGGTCTCAAGCCCAACCCGATCGAGCCCCTCACCGATAAGCGTCCAGGGCGATGCGGTTGTGCCCAGACCGAATGCCTTGGTCACGCGAACTCCCACAGCCCCAACCGTATTGATGGCGTCAGCCAATTCCGTGGCGGTCGCCGTGCGAGCAAGGTTTGTGGTGGCCACGTCACCGGAGCCCGTAGGAATGAGCACGCGAAAGTCACCCGTAGGCACCAGGTCTTCGAACGTCACGCTCCAGAGTTGCAGCGATCCGACCGGTATGTCTTCTATTTCTATCGAGACTCCGACTTCTCCAAGCAAAGCCTCGGTGCGAGCCTGAATCTCCAAAGGTGTAGTCAACTCGAGAGCGACATAGCCCTTTACGGCATCGATAGCAGCCAGTGGAAGTCGGCTGCCGTTGGTTAGTTCGAAGGCTTGCTCTGTACCAAATGCAAGACCCGACGATTCCAAGGTCGCGGAGTCATGGAGTTCGAAGAAGTATTGCGGTGTGTCTGGGTCGAAATCGGGATTGGCTACCGGATGAAGATAGTAGGTCTCACCATCCGACAGTCCGTTGATCGGCAACCGTGGAGCCTGCTTGTAGACCACCGCCGCTCCAGCCGAAAGAGCTGGGTCGTTGAGGGTCACGATCGTGCGTCCGCCGAGTACGTCAGCGATTTCGAGCGTCTTTGCGGTCTCGTTTTCTTGGTCGTCGATGACCGTGTAGTCAAGCGTGGGATGGCCACGGTCGGCAGCGTGAGCCTGCTCTGCGGTGAGCGCCAGTCTTACCCTGCCCGGGGTAAGTGGGTCGACGACCGCGTAGAAAATTGTGTCATCTACAAGACCTGGCGTGTCGATGCCGTACCCGGCGACATATTGCAGCGGCATACCCGTGACAAGCATTGCCAGATCACTGGTAGTATTCTGGGGCAGGCCAGCAAAGCCCTCGGCCACGTTAAAGTTGATCTCCGATATGTTTTCTTCAAACGCCGCAACCGTCAGCACGGTGCCGGAGTCGGTGATAAACCGCGCTGCCGTGCTGAAGCCGACTCGTTCGCCGGTGAGCGTTTCGAGCCACACTCGCTGTTCTGTTGTGCTGTCGGCTATTGCAAGCCGAAGAACGTATTGGCCGGTGAGCGGACCGGCAATCGCCCCGCCATCATTGAGGAACCCAAGGAACTGTCCGGTGCCTGGCGCGAATGTGACGATCTCGCCATCTGAAAATTCTGTGCCGTCGGTCCACGTGCGACCGTTCATATCAAGAAGGCCCGTCGGTCCACCGGTCGCGGACACGATCGGCAGACTGCCTCGACTGCCAAGGCCCACAAGCCGGGCAAAGCCCTGACCGAACTCAACCGCCACCCCTGCGGTGGCGTCGTCACGGGTTTCGGCGAGCCGGAGTTGTTCCGGCTTGGTCGGATCGACGATCGCGTAGTAGTCAACGTCAGGAGCCAGTCCTGGAATTGCTTCACCGGTGTTCGTGGAATAACGAAGCTCATCGCCGGTGGTAAAGTCGTGAGGGGCTGGAAACGTGAGTGAAGAATTGGTGAAATTAATCGCGTGTGATGGATGAAACGTCACATCCGATACGAGCCCGCCCTGACCGGCTCGGACGGTACCATCAATCGTGACGAGTACGTCCGACGATCCGAATGCAAGCGAGGCCACGGCTCCGACGCGGCCGTCGTAATACGACGTTGTCGAGGCTGCGCTTGAGTTAGAATCCGTTGCTTTGGCTCGGATATCAACATTTTCGTGAGCCTCGACTACAGCCCCGACGTTGACCTCAATCTTCGAAACAGTCTCCTGCGTGGTTGAACTGATCGCGAAGGAGTAGTTGTCGGAATTCGTCGGCCCGACACCTTGGTTGACGTACGTCTGGGCTATTATATTGACATTGTTTGTGACATCGGTGCGGATCGTGACACCGCCACCAGTTGAGACAATGTCGGCGCCTGCTCCGACCGTCGAGGTCGCCTCAGCCTGGCCAAACCCGACCCCAATGGCGAAACTGAGTTTAGACCAGACGCTCGTGCTTTCAGCCGACTTCAAGTTCTCTGTAAGTGCTGACCATACTGCTTTGCTTTGAGCTCTCGCGTTCGCTGTTCCCTGAATTTGTATTTTGCCCGAGCCAATGATCTGGGCGTCTGCCTCGACGTCGATGGATGCCGTAGGCCGCTTGACCGAGAGCGTCATGGGGAGACTTGCTAAATCGTTGATGTCGGGGACCAAATCCTTCAGCATAGGTGCTTTTTTCAAAAGACCGTTTAAGGAGTCGTAGGTAAAACTCTCCTCGTTGTTGCCGGCGAACGCATCGAGCGAGATTGTGCCCCCGTCTATTACAGCGCCAGCCCCGACCCTGATTGTGGCTGTGTCACGGGCGAAACCGTTGACCACGTCCGCAACGAGATCGCTCAAGGCAATCCCGGATCGAGTCTGGTCATCGCGGGCCGTGAGTGTGACTGCTCCGTCTGCCACGCCGCCGATGCCCTTGGAGCGGAGCGTCGCCCCCGCGCCAATCATGATCGTTGGTGCCGTTAACGAGATCTCACCACCAGCGGCGTCGATCACTAAATCGTCGGCCACGGTGATGCTACTGTCGTCTTCAAAGATGTAGTCGGCTCCGACCTTGAAGCCTGCGAGATTTTGCTCTGTGACCGTGATCGCGAGCATCTGGCGAGCTTCGAGTCGCTCCAAAGCGAGAGCGAGTTTAGTCTGGCTCGCCGAGGAACCATCGCGTACGCGGGCACGTCGTGTGCGCGCACGACGAACCTCTCGGTCACGTTGCCTTTGACGAGTCCGCATAATTATATGAACCAAAAAATCTGCTATTTGTGGATGAACGGGTGCCGAAGAAAGCTTACCTCGAATCATAAAAATGACCAGAATTTGTTTCTCATAAAATCGTTTTTTGATTTTTCGGGTAGTCAACGTCCGTCTGCCGCGAAAAATTTGTTTAAACTCGGCTTTTCAAGACAAATATGCCCTCCTAAACAATTCGTGGCATACCCTGCAAAAAAAGGTACCTTTGTAAGTAATTGTTCTGCACTTTAACTAGAGGCATCGATGCACTTTCTCAAGACTCTGGTCAACCGGTCTGCCACCACCAATCACCGGACATTGAACAAGCGTTCAAAAACACTTTCACTAGAGTCTTTAGAACAACGCATCGCCCTTGATGCATCTGGTGTCAGGCCGCAACTTGAACCAGTACGTGAAGTTCATATTGATAATTCTCTAGTCGGTCCTGATCCAGTGGTGTTTGGCAAGTCAGAACTCGTCGGACGTGACACCAAGAGTTTTGTAATTACTGGCGTTGCTGCTGGTTCAACGGTTGAGAAGTTGGACGCATCTACCAACCAGTGGCGAGACGTATCGACTCCGCCAACTTCCAGTAATCCAAGACAACTTCTGCAACTGTTACAGAATCGCCTCATTCAAGAGGGCGATCAGGTTCGTTGGATACCAAAGTCTACGGATGGGGTAACACAAAAAGCATTTGAAATTATTGGCTGGAATGATGGTTCAGAGACAACCACTCCGAACGGCCCCAATATGCCAGGTCCTGTAGAAAACCTAGCAATGAATATTGTTGGTGATAAAGTGCAGGTGACATGGGACCCACCAACAAGTGGTGCAGCGGTCACGCATTACCGTGTACACCAAAACCCAACAACGGTTGTGCCATCAACACAGACAAGCCACACCTTTGCCAAGGTAGCTAGCCCAGCATCCTATGCAGTAACCATTCATGCCAATAGTACTGAGGGTGCTGGTGAGGCGATGACGGTAACGCTGTCGACTGGGTCGTACCAAAAAATTAATGGAGCTTTTGTCGATCCGATTCTGGACAGGTTTGGCAGGATATTGGATTATCACGGTCCGAATCTTCAGCATGGAGCGAACCTGAGAGAAGCAGTTCTGACAAATGCAAGACTGCCTGATGCATACCTGCACTCGGCAATCTTGGATGGTGCAGATCTTAGACACGCAAGCCTGACTGGTGCGGACCTCACCTGGACAAGCTGGTACAAAGCGAACCTGACCAATGCGGATCTTACCGACGCAATACTGACCAATGCATATCTGAAAGATGTAAACCTGAATGGTGCAAACTTGACCAATGCACAACTGATCGGAGTTCGGTCTGGCGGCATCACAGGTTTTTCCTACAAACTTCCGCAAGATTGGCAACTACTTAATGGGTACCTAGTTGGTCCGGGTGCGAACCTGCGTGAAGCAGATCTGACCGATATAAACCTGTCTGATGTAGATCTGACCGGAGTTCAGTCCGGCTACATCGTAGGTGCCCCTGCCGGTTTGCCTGACGATTGGAAACTGGTTGACGGGTACCTAGTTGGTCCTGGTACGAATCTCTCTAGCGCACATTTGGACGGGGCGTACCTTGCCGATACGGATTTGACCAATGCGGACCTGACCGACGCGAACCTGACCGACGCGGAATTAAAGTTTGCACTACTGATGGACGCGAACCTGACCAATGCGAACCTGACCAATGCGAACCTGCTTAATGCGACCCTGACCAACGCGAACCTGACCAACGTGAACCTGACTAATGCTGACCTGCTCGGTGCCTACCTGCGCACGGCAAAGCTAACTGGCGCGAATCTAGATAACGCTGATATGTCCGGTGCCCTATTAAGCGGAGCCGGAGAACCCGGAGCCGGAGTTCGATCGGGCGGCATTACAGGTGTCCCCTACCTGCTGCCTCAAGACTGGAAACTGGTTAATGGGTACCTAATTGGTCCGGATGCGAACCTCACCGGTGCAGACCTGAGCGACGCGAAACTGACCAATGCACACCTGCATGGTGCGAGACTCTGGAGCGCGACCCTGACCGATGCGAACCTGACCAATGCACACCTGACTGGTGCAAATCTCAACAGTGCGGACCTGACCGACGCGAACCTGACCAATGCGAATCTAAACAACGCAATACTGACCGACGCTTACATGTGGGGTGCGAACCTAAGCCAGTCAACTCTAAACAACGCATTTTTACAGGAAGTGAACCTGACCAATGCGACCCTGACCGATGCGAACCTGACCAATGTACACCTGCTCGGTACGAAACTATATGGTGCGAATCTGACCAACACGAACTGGATCAACGCAGACATCAATACGTCAAATTTTAGCTTCGCGAATCTAGCTAGTGTGAACTTCCAAGATGCATCGCTACACGACACCGACCTAAGTAACGCGGACCTGACCGACGCTTTTATGGGGGGTACGCACCTTACTCGTTCAACTCTCACTGGCGCGAATCTAGAAAACGTTAATATGACCCTTGCCCACTTAACCGGAGTTCGGTCTGGCGGCATCACAGGTGTTCCCTACGAACTGCCTCAAGATTGGAAACTGGTTGAGGGGTACCTAGTTGGTCCGGGTGCAAATCTCAACAGTGCGGCCTTGACCGACGCGAACCTGACCAATGCGAATCTAAACGACGCAATACTGACCGACGCTTACATGTGGGGTGCGAACCTAACTCACTCAACCCTAAAGAGTGCAACACTGACTGGCGGGAACCTTACCAATGCGAACCTAACCAATGCAGAGCTTCAGTTTGCGAACCTGACCAATACAAACCTGTTCGGTGCGGACCTGAGCAATGCAGATCTTACCGGTGCGTCTTTAGCCTCTTCGACCTTAACTGGTGTCACTGGTTCTGCGAAATACAACTCAGCAACAATGCTGCCTGCTGGTTTTGATCCAGTCGCGGCAGGGTGGACGTTGGTTAGTTAACTACCGTTTCCCCTTCCGCCAATCCCACGGTGCTATCGGGTTCGGGTCTGACAATGACGGGTGTTCGCTTAACCACTGCTTTCAAGGCGAATGTGCCCGGGCCTAACGATTGATGGGGCTGTGTCTGTCATACTTGAGTTTTTGGTTCAGTACCATCACCCGCGTCTGGTAACGAACAGCTCATATCCGTATCATCTCAATTTCGGTTGCTCTACCTATATGTCTGCCTGTATATCTAATTCCTCTCCTGGCCGAGCGATTGTTACGGGTGCAGTCAGTGGTCTCGGCAAGGCGATTACCCAGGAATTGGCAAGTCGCGGGTGGGAGATTGCAACTGTCGATTCGAAAGGCACGAGTGATCAGGCATGGTCAGATCTTGAACATGACGTTCTCAGTGGTGGCGGAAAGCATCTGCCAAGTCCATTTGATGTTCGTGATGTCGACTCCTGGCGTCGACTGTCTGATCAACTTCAAAAACAATGGCCCACCATTGATCTTCTTGTCAACGCTGCGGGTGTTGGTGCAACAGGTGAAGTTGGACAATTGCCAATCGAGCAGTGGCAACGAGTACTTGAAACAAATCTCCTTGGCACGGCCATCGCCTGCGAGACATTTCTGCCGCGTATGCGAAGCCAGCAGCAGCCAGCACGAGTATTAAATATTGCCTCGATAGCAGGGCTTTTATCACCGCCCTCGATGGCTGCCTATTCGGCAAGCAAGGCAGGAATTATTGCCTTGTCGGATGCTCTTGCTGCAGAGTCCCAAGGGCAACCAAGTGTCACTGTCGCATGTCCGGGTTTTTTTCGATCCGGACTTTTGGATTCGTGGCATTTCACGCAAGGCAAAGAACGTCGAGAAGCAGATCGTCGTATGGCGAAAACAGCGTGGACCTCCGAGCGAGTAGCCCAACACGTATTGTCTGCAACTTTTCGGGGTCAGCATTACGTGGTCCTTGGTGGCCAGGCTCGTTTGTTCTGGATGCTAAAGCGTTTCGCGCCACGTCTCACAATGAAATTAATCGGCAGGATGTATCATCAACTTTCACCAGATGAGTAGACATCTATGGAAGCAATGCAGGGAGAGGCAATGCAGGGAGTCCCAGATTGCCCAGAATCAGACAATGCCTGTCATGTCCTGAAGCCACGCTCGAATCTCATTTTCATATTCGCTGGCTAAGCCACCAACAATGAGTTGCCGGTGGAAACTTGCCGCACCCTCTTGCTTTAAATCGGCATCTTCAGCGCTTGGAAATCGTTGGTTCGGATCTGCGGCAACGAGGCCGCCACAGAAATTCATCAGAAGTTCGTTGCAACTGACTTCACCCGGAAGAATTTGCGGCAGTCTGTGAGCCAAAGAACGTTTTGCCTCGAGCAGGTCTTGGAATGAAGACAGTCCTGAAAATGGAGGTTGGCCGCTCAGCATTTCTACGAGCACATAGCCGAGGCTTGCTAGATCTGACCTCGGTGAATGTTCACGGCCCTCTAATACCTCCGGTGCGGCATAGGCGGGGGTGCACGTCCTGCGAGATGGTGCAGTTTCTAAAGCCACGGCTGAACCGATATCGATAATTTTCGCATTGCCAGTACGCTTCACCATGATGTTGGAGCTCTTCACGTCACCATGAAGAATATTGACTCGGTGAAGTGCCGCCAAGGCTGCCAGGCATTCGCGCACGATTGCAATTGCCACGCCAGGTTTGAGGCGAGACTGACGTGGCCCCGGAGTTACAATAACATTGTTTAAATACTCCCAGCGAGACGCCGAAACGCGTTCTCGTGTTTTTTCAAGAAGATCCGGGGCGAGGAGTCGCGAAAGGTCATACCCATCAATCCATTCCATCTCCATAATTCTAATCTGGCGCTGCTCAACAAAGTTTTGTACATCGAGCAGGTTGTCTTGTTGAATCTGGGCGACTTGTGCAGAGACACGCGCAATTTCCTCCATCGCTACACCATATGATTTTTCAGAATCGTATCGCTCAGGAGAGAAAACCTTGAGAGCAACCGGCAGCGTAAACCCATCGGTTCCCTTTCGAGTGGTCAAGAAGACTACGCCCTGCCCTCCGGACCCAAGACGTCGTCCAAGATTATGGTACTGAGTCCAATTGAGCCGGCCGCCATCAAGAACATCGCCGTATCGAGAAAGAAGAGCATCTGGGCAGCGGCCGCCTCCTACACCTGCCGCAGGTAAGGTTGGTTGGCCATCTTGGAAAATCGTGGTTGACATGTGTGGCGACCTAAGGCCGGAAGTGGGTTGTTGGTTGGAGGAGGGGTGCTCTTGTCTGGTCTTCTCAGAAAGTTCTACGGTCGGAGATCTCGAATTGGTAGTTAAGAAGCAGGCGGAGGAAAGCCCAACGTCTTATCAACGGAATTGATCAGTGGCCTACCGCTTCTATATCGTATGATGTTTTCGCAAAAAAGGTCAGTCATTCGGTCAATTCTTTTTTCAGATTGTCCACCAACGTGCGGAGTAATGATGAGTCCGGGTGCAGTCCACAGAGGGCTATCCGCCGCAGGGGGTTCCTCTGGAGTGACATCAAATCCAGCAGAGTCGAGATGACCTGATTCCAGCGCATCAACGACTGCCTGCTCGACTACAAGATCGCCGCGGGCAACATTTATCAGCACGGAGCCTGGCTTCATGGCAGAAAAGGTAACGGCATCGAACATCTTTCGTGTCTTGTCAGTCAGAGGTGCCGTGAGGAAAACAAAATCGGCTTGTGGCAGAAGGTCATGTAATTCATCTGGTGAACCAAGATGGTCCACAAGTGGAGCGGATCGATTCGGAAAGTAATCCGTGGCGATTATGCGGGTCTTCAGTGGGCGGAGAACCTCTGCTAATCGCTGTCCATTGCCTCCAAATCCAACAATGAGAACAGTTGATCCGGTAAGGTCGCGAGTTGGCCTTCGTACAAATTCTTTCTGGTGCTGTTGCTGGAGAAACAAGGGGATTCTTCTGGAGCATCCCGTTGCCAAAGCGAGTGCATGTTCTGCGACCTGGTCAGCAAGAACACCCGATGCGCTCGATACAACAATGTCTGAATCGACAACGCAGGGGACAAGACAATGATCGAGTCCAGCTGCTGATGACTGAATCCAACGCAGGCGTTGAGCTTTGACGGTATCTTCCCACGGTACCGGTACCTTGGCATGTCCGCAGAAGATATCAGCGTTCGGTAGTTCTTCCGCGATTCGCTCTTGCCCAGCAGAAACCACAGTCGCGTCTGGATAGACAGCTTGAATCTGTTCGATATGTCGAGATTCAGCCGGGTAGCAGAGAACGATTCGCACGCAGAATTTCTAAGGGCTTAAGTAAAGTGAAAGAATTGGAGTGCTGAGAGTTTTCAAAGCATCCACTCGGTACATTCGTAGACCGATCGAAAATCAACTGAATCCGTTATTATGAGGTATAGCGATCAATCGCGGAAAGCGCAATATAGGAATTGAGACCGGATATCTAAAGATATTTGTTGTAAAAGTACGAGATACCTGAAAAATAGGATATTATTGAATTATTCGCCCGCACAGGCGTCTGGTAGTCATAGACTGCAGATGGCGACATTTATATTCCAGAACCATTTTTCTTTGGACTACATTGAGCATGAGTTGTATGCGAACAGCGGTGGTGGTGACAGCCGCTCTCACCTTTTTACGAATAGTCATTGGTCTTCATTTTTTTCTCGAAGGTTCCAGTCACTTGAGAGATCCTTCGTGGTCAAGTGTTGGCTTTCGGAAAGCAGCAGTTGGGCCGCTCTCTCCTTTCCTTAAGGCAGATCTTCCTGAAACTGGAGACTGGAAGAATACGCTGGGAAAAGTCCAAGACGCTGATCCTGTGCTCGTTGCGAATGCAGCAGAAAGCTGGCGGTCATCTCTTGTTGAACAGTGGAAGAAACTTGGGGCGCGACGCGAAAACGTCCTGAGAGCCTCTGGGTGGACGCCTCCAGAAAAATGGTCGGACACGTCATCAGCAGCAATTGATGCCGCCGACAAAAAACTCACAGCGATGCTTGATTATGCCAAGCCAGATCTTGTGGATTATTGCAGGGAAACCATTCGACTTCGAGAGACTGAGAAATCAGCGATGGCTCGAGACGTTCCATTCATGCGAGACCGAGTCTCCATCAAGCAGCGGGAGCTAGCAGTGCAGAAGGCAGGGTGGATGGAAGAAGCAGACGCCGTTGGTCGAGAATTGGTATCAACGTGGAATGAAAAGTTGTCGGCTAAAGACAGGCGAAGGGCTGCTACCGCAGTTCAACCGACCCGGCTCTGGAAAGCAGATCAGTTTGTAAGTTGGTCTCTCACTACCATTGGTGCGTGTCTGGTCATCGGAGTACTGACGAAATTCAATGCAATGGGAGGTGTCTTTTTTCTCCTCTCGGTTGTGGCATCACAGCCATTTTGGCTACCAGCAGCGCAGAGTACATACGAGCAATGGGTCGAAATTGCAGGGCTTCTTGTCTTGGCGTCGGCACCACTTGGGGCATGGGCAGGTATTGACGCATTTCTGATGCCTATACTTCAGAAGTACTGTCCAATGAAAATGTGCTGCAACGCCAAGAAATAGTATGTTTCAGGAATCGAACAAAGAAAATTTTACCACGAAGTCAGTGAAGCGGAGATAATATTTGATGAACCTAACTCCAGAACAGCAAAAAGTGGGTAAGGAAAATTTTGATGAAGCTGTTGCCGTTACGCGGCGCGACTTTCTGTCCGGTACTGTTGCTGCAGGCTTGGCAACAGGTGCTGGTCTCGGATCAATCTATTTCGGGTATGGAGCGAGTGTTGGCGATCCTCTTCGGGTTGGCTTTATTGGAACGGGTGATGAAGGGAGTGTGCTGATTGGTGCACATAACCCCGACTATCTCAAAGCTGTCGCGATTGCAGATATTCGACCCTACAACGTATTTCGTGCCTTTCACGGTGATGTATCCAGTCCGAATGCGCAGCGAGTGCGGCCTGGTCTCATGGCGAAGTATGGCTGGAAGACCGAGGACGAAGCCCGTAAGCAGGTCAAGGTGTACGGTGCGTATGAAGAATTGCTCGCCGATAAAAATATTGAAGCTGTTATTATCGCGTTACCATTGCATCTGCATGCCGAGGCAGCCATTAAGGCCATGCGAGCTGGCAAGCACGTGCTGACGGAGAAGCTCATGGGGCACTCGATTTATGAGTGCAAGGAGATGGGTCGAACCGCTCGTGAGACTGGGAAGATTCTAGCGACCGGTCATCAGCGTCACTACAGCGTTTTGTATGACAACGCTGTGCACACAATTGGCGATGCTCGTCTCATTGGTGACCTGCATTCGATTCGTGCCCAATGGCATCGTGGAAATTTGCCAGGCAAGGATAGCTGGAAGCCGCCATTGCCTGCCGACGAGTCGCTTCTCAGTAAAATGGCTAGCTGGAAACGAAGGCTTGAGGAGTCAAAACCGTCGGAAGTTGATGTATGGGCCAAGCGAGTTGCCCAATTAGAAGCGCAGTTAGCTGACAGTGATGTTGCTGCCGAGATGTTTGGCTATACCGAAAAGCAGTTGCCAGACGGGTCGCCTCGTACACCCCTTGAAGAACTGATTCGTTGGCGGCTCTGGAATCGTACCGGTGGTGGGTTGATGGCAGAGCTGGGGAGTCATCAGCTCGATGCCGCTGGCATTTTCATTTCGGCCATGCATGGAAAAGGTAAAAAAGTGAAGCCTCTGACGGTGACTGCTGTAGGGAATCGCAGTATCTTCCCTGACGACCGTGAGGTTGATGATCACGTCTATTGCATGTACGAGTACCCGGCGCCCGATTACGCAGAGAATCCAAACAAGAAAATCGTAGTCACATACTCATCAATTAATGGAAACGGGTTTGGTGGGTACGGTGAAGTGGTTATGGGAACCGAAGGCACCCTTATTCTCGAGCAAGAACAGAATGTAATGCTCTACAAGGGATCGTCGCGGGACACACGTGTGACAGTCTCAAAGTCGAAAAGTGGTGAGGCCGTCCTTGACACAACAGAAAGTGGTGGCGCTGGAAGTGTTGCTGCTGTTCCAACGGAGTCATCGGGAAAAGCCCCACCTTCCCGCGGCTATACTGAGGAAATGGAGCACTGGGCATGGTGTGTTCGGAATCCTGATCCTGCGAACCAGCCTCGATGCAAGCCAGAAGTTGCGATTGCTGATGCAGTCATCGCTTTAGTGAGCAATATGGCATTGAAGAATTCAGATGGCCAGCCTCGCGTTGACTTTAAAGAAGAGTGGTTTGACATCGAAAGTGATGTCACTCCAGAAGGGGTCAAGCCAAATCTACAGCGCGAGCAATACAGGACATAATCCCTGAGTGCATGTTCATGCGGCGGCCAAATTGATTTGAAAATGATCTTTTGTGAGGCAGCATGGTAAGATTTTGATGGAGCAAGCATGTAGGGATTTTCGCTGTGCACATGACCGCCGGCCCGTAGAAATAAAATGGTACGTGAGGGAACGATCATGCTGAGGGGATTGTGTAGTGTTTCGGATGGACGTGGCGTGGTTGGCCAGAGTCTCCTGATAGTCTGCGCTCTAATGATCGGGTGTAGTGAACCACCGCCGCCACCACCAGTTGTTGAGGCACCGGTTCCCGTTGAAGAACCAAAAGTCATTGAACTTGCTGAAATGGCTAACGTCGTGTTAGATCCAGCCGGGAAAAGCGAACTCGCAGTGCGAGTGACGAGGAATGGTAATGAAGGGAGTATTACGGTCTCTTTTCAAGGCTTTCCAGACGGAGTCAAGCCATCTCCGAAATCACTCGTCATAAAGGAAGGGTCTTCAGCTGGAAAAGTCGTTTTGCAGGCGTCACCAAGTCTTGGTGATAAAATTGTAAAAACGGCCGTTTCGGTAAAAGCGGAACTGAAAAAGATGTCTGCTTCACGTTCGCTGAACGTTGTTGTGAACAAGGTTTCGCGTCCTGAGTTCGGAAAAGTTGAGATGGTCGTGCTTCAACCTGGTGCGAGCAAAACTGTTTCAGTTTCTTTAAAGCGGAATGGCTTTTCTGGGCAAACGCCTGTTGCCGTATCTGGAGGGGGCACATCACTCACTGCCAAAATTGAGTCTCCAGCCAACGGCAAGACTGCCGAGGCCGTAAAGGTAGTTGTATCTGCCAATACAATTGCCGTTGATGGCGTTGTCAATTTAGAGGTTTCGACAAATGCGTACGGGCGAAAGGTTGCAGGAGAAATTCCAATTGAGATTTCCCGGTATCCGTTTCGGGTCGAGTCCTTCCGTGTCATTGATTTGAAGCCAAGTTCCAAAGAGGTCATTCGACTGCCAGTCAAACGAGAGAAATATAGTGGCCCCCTGGATTTTGTGTTGAAAAATCTTCCTTCCGGAGTTGATGCCTCAGTCATGTCAATTCCAGCAGGTGGCCAGGAGATTTCCCTTGCTCTCTCGGTATCCTCGACTGCCAAACCACAAGTTCGGTCAAGTCTGATTGAGGCAACTGGTGGTGGTTTACAAACAACGAATTACATCATTTTACGTGTTCTCGCTGATGATACTGAGAAATTACCAGCGGGGATAATCAACGTTTCTGCAATCAAGAAGATTTTTTCAGATCCGGCAGCGTCCGCTCCTCTGCGAAGAAAAGGTTCCATTGGTGGTCGGCTCACCCTCGCAAGTAAGCAGGCGCTTATTGATTTCTATGGGGCAACTCCTCGGTCATTGGAGTCGATTCGTGAAGGTATCGACTGGCTAGCAGATTGCCAGCGTGGTGATGGGTCCTGGGCGCTCGATGGGTCTCTTGAGGACACCGAGGAAGGCGAAGCGAATGAGGGTCCAAGCCCAAATCCGATTGGCGCTACTGCACTCGCATTACTGCCGTTTCTTAGTGAAGGTATTGCCCACAGTCGTGTGCCTGAAGGACAAGAAGAACTTGAGCAGTATCAAGGAGTCGTTGAGCGAGGCCTGGTCTATCTTGCGCTCAGTCAGCAACGAAGTAACGACATTAATGACGGACGTCTCGATGGCGGGATGTATGCTCACGCACTGGCAACCATTGTGTTTTGTGAAGCGTATGGGCTGTCTGGTGATGAGCGACTTCGGGGGCATGCTCAATTAGCTTTGAAATATCTACTTAATGCACAGCATCAGGCTGGTGGTGGATGGCGCTATTCACCGAACCAGCCCGGCGATCTCTCTGCAACTGGCTGGGTCTTTCTTGCGATTCGCAGCGCACAGCTCACAGGAATAAATGTGCTTTCTCAGTCACTTGAACGCGCGGGACGTTTTGTGGATTCATGTGGAGTTGGTCCAGAAGACGTTCCGCTGTCCCGGTACTGTTACCAGCCGAGTGGTACTGAAAGTACTGAAAAACAAAGTATGACAGCTGCAGGCCTCCTGACCCAGCAGTATCTTGGGTGGAAAAAAGACGACAGAAATCTCATAGCAGGCAGTACGTATTTGATGGCAAAGCAGCCGCCGGAGCAAAGCACTAATTTAGGAGACATTTATTTCTATTATTATGCGACCCAGGTTCTTCATCATCTTGAGGGGAACAACTTCGATCTGTGGAATCATCGCATGCGAGAGCATCTTATTCGCACGCAAGAAAAAGACGGTGAGTTCAAGGGTAGTTGGCGGCCAGACGGCGTTCCACATGGGAATACAGGTGGCAGAGTGTACGTGACGAGCCTTTCGATGCTGACACTCCAAGTTCCCTACCGTCACTTGCCGATGTACCGACTTTTTAAAATTGGTCGAAGTTCGGACTGAGACACGCGATACGGATGCATCATTAAAAAGGGTTAGGGTGTTTGCTGCCTAACCGATATCTAAGAATGGATCACACGTGGCCTCTTCCTGTAACCCAAGTGCTTTTCTTAGGGCATCAAGATCGGCGTTACTCAGAGGAACGAATACAACTGGGTCTTGGACCATTTCTGGATCAATGAGTCGGTAGCCAATAACATGAGATCCTTGGATGATTGGTCTTCTTCCATACCCAAACATCATGTTGTCGACCTTTTCAAAAAAGTCACCCAAAGTAATTTTTGTTGGGCGTGGCCGTCGGATGTAAAAAAGTTCAATAACATCTCGCCAGAAGTGTGGCACGAATTTCTGTCCAACGTCGGCATGACCAACGCAATCTCGATTCGTGCCAGCAATGAGCGTCGGTAATTGTTTCAAATGAAGGGACTGCGCCCGGCAGGAGTCGGTTATTGTCGTAGCGAGGTTGATCATGAAGTCGGCACTGTAGCAGTCGTCACATATGATTGTCAGATGACTGAGGTCGATACTAGAAGAATCGTTTATGTGTACAGCAGCAGTTAGAAGTGTTTTTGCAAGTCGATCAACTGGTATATGGTAGCTCTGAATTTCTTTCGGCAGCCCATGCCCCAGAACAATTATGGTTGTCGGTATGTTTTGTGACTCAACAGCAGCAGCGACTGACTGAAGGAATGCATTGCCCACTTCTTCAAGGGTTTCTGAAGGGCTGGTCTTCTTAAAAATTGTGGAAGTGCAATCATAGGCTGCAGCAAGCGATGAAATTTCTTTGGGGTCCAGGCCATGATCAGGATCGAGTAACCCGATTAAGTTACAACCGGGCCCAATGACTGGAGCATCTGCAACAGCAGTTCTCTTCATGTCAATAAATTGTGCAAGAGCGACAAGCCGAGCGTGTCGTTGTGTTGAGGAGAGCCCACTTAAACTGTCAGAATATCGTTGCGACAGGTAATACAGGGACGGCTCAAGCTGGCGGTAGTGTTTTGGCGTGACGCCTAGTGTCTTGGAAACAGCAGGAGAGTCGGCTTGCTGGAATTCAGTGAATTCTTCGGCGGAAAGGTGCGTTGATGTGGGAGTGAAAAGGAGCGGGATGCATCCGGTTATGAGGAGGCAAGAAAGTCTGGCGAGTGCAGCCTGACGGTGACGTGTTTGCTGAGTTTGCATGGGTAATACTCGCAGGTGAGAGTGGAAGAGTCATCAATTATACGACCAGACAAAGGTGTGCTGAATTACAGTCTTGACGGTGCCGGTAAGATACAATACTGTACATCAGTACATTATACACTTTTGCCGGTTTTGCATTGTGACGAAGCATACCCCCCCACATCATCTGTGTACGGAACTTCACCAGATGGTTGATCATGCGCAGTTGCAGCAACTTTCTCGCATGGTTTCAGAAGGTTCCTCATTGCCGGGATGCATTGAAGAGGGAGCCGGCCCAACGGTCGTGAGTAGTGGACTGCCATCACTCGACCGCCTTCTGAGATATAGAGGGGTGCGGCTGGGCACTCTTATGGAATGGCTTGAGTCCGACGATGAGAGTGTGGCATCAGCTTCTGGGGCAACAACGTTCGCTCTAGCCGTGGCTATGCATTTGCAGAATACGAACGTATTAACTGGGTGTCGTCCTGTGGTGCTTGTGGATCGTGGCAGAAGTTTTTATCCACCATCTGTCATGCCTTGGCTGGAACAGTCAGTACACGTTACTTCAGTGAAAGATTCTTCACCAATTCGTAATCGTCATAGCAGGGGGAATGTAATAACTGGTAGAGAAGAACACCTGCTTTACATTGTATATCCTGCGAATGAAGCCGATGAATTCTGGTCAATTGATCAGCTCCTGCGTTGCCCAAGCGTTGCAGCAGTGGTTGGATGGCCAAAAAATGTTTCATCTACAGTAATGCGTCGATGGCAAATGGCTGCAAAGTCAAGTGGTGCTGTGGGGTTGCTCGTGCGACCATCCCATGCCCGTCGAGAGCCAACATGGGCAGAAGCACGAATTCAAGTGGAGCCGTCCCCTGCTCTTCAAAGCAGATGTCAGCATGCAGCATCGTGCAAGACGTGTGGTCCAGGAATGCATCAACCGGCCTCGGGTCGCTGGATTCATTCTCGTGCCTTCACGCTGATGCAAGTTGGTGGTCAATGGGACGCAGTGACTGCCGTGCCTGAACCCTCGGTAAAGTGTGTTCTTGATCTGGCTAGAGGAAAAGAACACGTTGGTTTTCATGAGACAATGGAGCGGCCGGAATGTCAGGAAAAAATACGTTGCGCATCATGACAATATCGCTACCTCGTTGGCCTGTGCAGCGGCAGTTGCTCCAGCAGCCAGGCTTTCGTGAGTCCCCCATTTTTGTTTGTCGACAGAATGCACGTGGTGTTCTGTCAGTTGTATCCTGGGCTTGGGTTGTGTCGCCTACGAAACGCAAGAGATCTCAGCCAGTTATTCAGCCAGGCTTTTCATTATCAGAAGCATTGGCGGTACTCGCTTCGGTGTATGGCCAGCGGGCTTCTCGTGTGGCGCGTGTTATTCCGGAAGATAGTATTGGAGATGTTCGTGTACTTGAGGCGCTGGGTCGCTGGTGTCACAGATTTTCTCCACTTGTTGCAATTGGTCCGGAGGTTATTCGTGGTGCGGACCACGGGAAGGCAAGAAGACAAAGCGTTTGTTCTGCCAGGAGCCTGCAAGTTGATATTTCGGACACAGCTCGCTTTTTTGGTGGTGAGTCGTCACTTCTTCGTACAGCGGTTTGGACGTTAGCCGCTCGTGGAATCCATGCTCGTGCAGCCATTGCTGATACTTCAGCAGCCTCTTGGGCAGCAGCTCTTTGTGCTGACCGAATTGCTGCAACGAGCCGGCATTCATTGGACGAGTTACAGAAATTGCCAAGGAGCGATCCACGTCGTTCTGCTCTTTTGAAAAATGGAGTAGTTCGTGGTTCCCGTCATGGGCATTGGTTGGATCGTCAGCAGCGATGGGTTCTTGTACCTCCAGGTCGGCAGCGGCAATCTCTTCAGTCACTACCGCTTCAGTCACTGCAGTTGCCGGTCGATATCGTTGATTCGTTGACTGAAGTGGGTGTCAATTCAATTGGGCAGTTGTTGCGTTTGCCAAAAGTAAGTCTTCAGGAGCGTTTCGGATCAATTGTTCCCTTGCAGGTGTCTCGTTTTCTTGGTGATGTGTCAGACCCGCTCACGCCATTGCATGGAAGTGAGCTTTTGGCAGCAAACCATTCATTTGAAATGCCAGTTCTTGGTCGTGATATTGACTCCACATACTTCCGTGCATTGATTGAAAGACTAGTTCGTCAATGTCTTCAGCCACTAGTGAATACAAATCGTGGAGTAAGCAGTCTGCAAGTAAGGCTTGATACGAATGAAGGTCATCGCCCAACAGTCATTGAGGTTGGTCTTTATAAACCAACGGTACAAGTGAGGCACCTTGTTGATCTTATAATGTTGCGATTTGAGAGGGTGCGGCTTCCCAGAGAAATTGTTGATGTGTCAATAGAAGTCATGTCAGCAGGTACGTTGCCCTATCGGCAGCAGAATCTTTTTCGCGGTCCAACGGAATCGGGTGCGTCACGGTTTGAGACACTTCTTAATCGCCTGGTCAGTCGCTTGGGGAGTGGTGCAGTTGTTGAGCCTCGGTTGCTTGCTGATATACAGCCAGAAGCATCGTGGGTCGCAGCACCAGTAGTTGGTGTGATAGGTCTTTCAAAGTCGCATCGTTCAGGCCATCTGCTTGGATCAAGCAGGCCTCATTTCTCGAAGCCTGTTGTAGGACCTAGCCGTCCAACTTTTTTGCTTTCCAGCCCGCGTTTGATCGACGTGCCTTCGTTAAGCGCAGACGGACTCCCAGTGCATTTCCGTTGGAAAGGGCAGTTCCATGTAGTGATGCGGTCTCGTGGGCCAGAGCGAATTGAAACGGCTTGGTGGCGAGGTCCAACCGTTCGTCGAGACTATTACATCTTCGAAACTGATCGCGGAGGTCGTTTCTGGATGTTCCGTGGCCTTCGGAAACGATCTTGGTTTCTTCATGGAACATATGGATGACGCGAATGAGTCGCTTTTGTGTCGTGCTTTGAAGACTTGACCGAACAGGTTATTGATTTAGGGATTGAGGTCATCAGATGCAGGGTTGTAGCCGGTATGCAGAACTTCACTGCACGACAAATTTTTCCTTTTTGCAGGCAGGTTCACATCCAGAGGAATTAGTCTCACAAGCTGCTTCTCTAGGGTATGCGGCACTTGCGATAACAGACCGAGTGAGTCTATCTGGTGTCGTACGAGCGCACGCTGCGGCCAAAGAAGCTGGTGTTCACCTGATAATAGGTGCTGTTGTAGAGCCAATAGATGCTGCACCACTTGTTCTATGGGTAACAAACAAGAAGGGGTATGAGAATCTGTGTCGTTTGTTGACAACGGGGCTTTTGAAGCAGGATTGTTTGAAGAAATATGGAGAAATTGATGGAATTGAATTACGAGATCACGATCCCCGATGTTGTCTGACTGCTGATGAGGTGGCTGCTCATGCAGATGGTTTGCTAGCAGGCATTCCGTTATCTCAACTACATGGGTCTGTCGAATCAGCAACTGTTTCTATTCGTGCATGGCAGGACAGGCTTGGTAAGCAACTCTATGGGTTAGCAGAAGTTGCAATGGAAGGAGATGATCAAGAACGTCTGGAAAATTATGCAAGGCTTTCTTATGAAACTCATATACCTTTGGTAGCAGCCGGTGACGTTCGCTATCACAGTCGTGATCGCCAGCCACTGCATGATGCTCTTGCTGCAGTGCGATACGGCAGGACGGTCGAGTCAATTCAGGAAAAGTTGCTGTCGAACGGTGAGCGGCATCTGCAGGACATCAAGCATGTTGTTGAACGTTTTTCCATCTTGCCAGGTGCGGTAGACCGCACGCTTGAGATTGCCAGCCGTTGTACGTTTTCACTGGATGATATTTCGTATGAATATCCTCATGCAGTTGTGCCATCTGGTTGGACGCCAATAGATTACTTGAGCAACCTGGCCTGGAAGGGAGCTCGAAAGCGTTATGACAATAAAGTTCCTGGAAAAGTAGCTGGTCTTTTGAAGCATGAACTATCGCTTGTTCATGAGCTTGGCTATGAGGCGTATTTTCTTACCGTATTTGATTTAGTTCGGTTCGCCCGTCAGCGAGGTATTCTTTGTCAGGGGCGAGGGTCTGCAGCGAATTCGGCTATTTGTTATTGCCTGGGTATTACATCAGTTGATCCTGCTCGGACAAATGTGCTTTTTGAACGGTTTGTGAGCCGTGAGCGACAAGAGGCACCTGACATTGACGTTGATTTTGAGCATCACCGACGGGAAGAGGTACTGCAATATATTTACACAACATATGGTCGTATGCGTTCGGCAATGACAGCTGAAGTAATCTGTTACCGTTTGCGATCGGCCGTTCGGGATCTGGCAAAAGTACTTGGCTTCTCACTTGATCGAATCAATCAATTAGCACGAATTCTTGATGTCGGTGATCGTGCAGAGCAGTTGCCTGAAAGATTGGCTGAGTCGGGCATTGATCCATGTAGTGAATCAGGCCAACGACTTATTGCGCTTGTGAATCAATTGATCAGTTTTCCTCGCCATCTTGGGCAGCATGTGGGGGGCATGGTAATAACTCGAGGAGATCTCTGTGAATTAGTACCGATCCAGCCGGCCAGTATGGACGGCCGTACAGTCATTCAATGGGATAAAAACGATCTTGATGAAATCGGAATATTGAAAGTTGACTGTCTCTCGCTAGGAATGCTCTCAGCCATTCGTCGTGCATTTGATCTTGTGAAACAAGGTGGCGGGCCGTGTCTCACATTAGGGACAGTGCCAGCTGAAGATCCGCGTGTTTACGAAATGATTTCTAAGGCAGATACGGTAGGAGTATTTCAAATTGAGAGCCGTGCGCAGCGAAGCATGTTGCCACGTTTAAAGCCAGCCTGTTTTTATGACTTAGTTATAGAAGTAGCCATTGTTCGTCCGGGGCCAATACAGGGGAATATGGTGCACCCATATCTTCGGCGACGTCAAGGAAAAGAATCTGTTTGTTATCCGAATCAGGCAATTCGAGAGGTGCTTGAAAAAACACTTGGTGTACCTTTGTTTCAAGAGCAGGCAATGCGGCTTGCGGTAGTGGCTGCAGGATTTACTCCCGGTGAGGCTGATCAACTACGACGAGCAATGGGGGCTTGGCGCCGAACAGGGGTGATTCAGGAATTTCATCAACGGCTAGTAGATGGAATGGTGTCACGGGGGCTTTCGTTGACTTTTGCGGAACAAGTCTTTCAGCAGTTGAAAGGCTTTGGTGAATACGGGTTTCCAGAGTCACACGCCGCTAGCTTTGCATTGTTGGTGTATGTCTCTGCTTGGCTCAAGTTCCATTATCCGGCGGCATTTACAGCTGCACTGCTCGGTAGTCAGCCAATGGGTTTTTATGCCCCAGCCCAGCTTGTTCGCGATGCCCAAGAGCATGGGGTGACTGTTTTGCCTGTGTGTATCCAGAGTAGCGGATGGCATGCAGGGCTTGAGCCTTCTGGTGAATCCTTGCCTGCTCTTCGACTTGGACTCGAGCAGGTTCATGGGCTTGGCCAAACAAGTGGTCATCAAATTGAAGAGGTTAGGAATTCAGGTCGATTCAAGAGTATTTATGATCTCACGAAGCGGTGTCAGCTAACACAGCCTCAAGTCCTTTCATTAGCTCGTGCCGGAGCTTTAAAGAGCTTGTCCGGAAGTCGAAGGCAGGCAGTATGGAATTCAATGGAGCGCAAGCCAGAACCAGGGAGCATGCCATTGTTTGAAGGGTTGGCTGGTAATGGTTTTAATGAAACAGAAAGTAGTTTTGATGAGACGGCGTATTTGCCGACGACATCACCCCTTGAAGAAGTGCTATCGGACTATCGTGCATCAGGGCTGTCTCTCAAGGCTCATCCGCTGCAGTTTATTCGTTCACGTCTTATACAAAACGGAGTTGTGACTGCTGCAGGTGCCTGTTCTCGTCCGGAAGGTAGCAGGGTCGTAGTTGTGGGTATTGTGTTGTCACGTCAGTGTCCAGCAACAGCGAAAGGCACAATTTTTTTGACACTCGAAGATGAAACAGACATTGTTAATGTAGTTGTTCCAAAAGCTGTCTGGCAGCACTGTGATCCAAAAAATAGACGGGTGCCTGTATTAATGGTCAAAGGTCGAATTCAGCGACGTGGGAAAGTTGTTCATCTTTTGGCAAGGCGTCTGGAAGCATGGAGTGGAGATGATACGAACGAACTCTCACTTGTTGATTTACCAAGAATGTCACGGGACTTTTGTTAAGTTGTACCGCGGTAGTTTTGAGTGTCCTTGGCGTTTTCTGTTCTTGTTTTGGTATCGTCATAGTATCTCGTACACCGTTTCCAATGCACAAGAAAAATGGCCATGATGTCATTCAATCAGTCCGCCGTTATAGAAACTAATTTGCCTATAGGAAAACCAATTCGTGGCAAGGTTCGAGACTGTTACAGACTGGACGTATCAGATGAACCGCACATGCTCATTGTCAGTACAGATCGAGTGAGTGCTTTTGACTGGGTTCTGCCAACGCCGATACCGGGCAAAGGCAAGGTGTTAACAACAGTTTCAAAATTTTGGTTTGATTGGTTGTCAGAGCAATCTCCACCCGTTTCACACCATCTCGTTACAACAAATGTTGATGAGATGGGCCTTCCATCAACTATTGATCTAGAACCACTTCGTGGTCGTTCCATGCTCGTAAAAGCAGCCAGCGTAGTTCCTTTTGAATGTGTAGTACGCGGGTGGCTTGCAGGATCAGGCCTGCTGGAGTATCAGAAGGCAGGTACGGTCTGCGGTATTCCGCTTCCACCCGATTTACATCCAGGTGACAGGCTGCCCTGTTCTATTTTTACTCCTGCTACAAAAGCAACTGAGGGACATGATGAAAATGTTTCGTTTGGCACGATGGCTGAATCATTGGGCGACGTGCTCGCTTCGGAACTTCGAGAGAAAAGTATTGCCGTGTACGATGCGGCGATAGGTTTAGCAGTTGAAAAGGGGATTGTTCTTGCTGATACAAAATTTGAGTGGGGGCATGATAGTGATGGGCAATTAATGTTAGTTGATGAAGTACTCACGCCAGATAGTTCTCGGTTTTGGCCGGCTGAGCTCGCGTGTAAAGGTGAAGTTCCTGAATCTTTTGATAAGCAATTCGTACGCGATTGGCTGGCGTCCTCTGGCTGGGACCGAATGAGCCCCCCCCCTCCTCTGCCGCCGGAAATAGTGGATGGTACGAGGCAAAAATATCTTGATGTATGCCAAAGACTTACAGGAAGCCTGCCTTGTTAGAGGCTGGATGTCGCTCTATGGTCAAAACGATCTGGTGATTAGACTATGGAAGAGAAACAGGCGTTGATTGACATAGATTCGATTGTGCTTCTGATTCGCTGTTTCGTTACTTGAGTTTTACATACCCTCAGACTACAGATTGCCTCATGCTTCGATATTGGACTGCTGGTGAATCCCATGGGCCGGCCCTGACTGCTTTGGTAGACGGTTTTCCAGCGGGTCTCACTATTGATACTGAGAGTATCGACAGTGAGTTGCAACGACGCCAAGGGGGGTATGGCCGCGGTGGACGGCAACGGATTGAGACAGATACAGTCACTTTTTTATCGGGCCTTTGGAAAGGCAAGACTCTTGGCAGTCCACTTACGTTACAGGTAATTAATCGTGATGCCAAAATCGAGCAGATGGATGATATCGAGCGGCCTCGACCTGGGCATGCCGACTTGCCCGGCGCGATAAAGCACCTTGGTGGTGTACGTCCTGTTCTGGAGCGGGCAAGTGCTCGTGAAACAGCCGCTCGTGTTGCGGCGGGTGCTCTTGCGCGGCAGTTACTGTCATTGTTTGGCATTGAGGTAGCAGGCTGGGTAACTGAGTTGGGAGGTGTTGTTCTTGGTGGCCGAGAGGGCACTCTTCCTGAGTTACGAGACATTCGTAACTCGAGTGAGATTTATTCACTTCACCCGGAGCAAGATGACCACGTTAAGGATCTTATCGACCGTGTTGGGAAAGACGGTGATACGCTCGGAGGAATTGTCGAAGTTCGTGTGGACGGACTGCCAATCGGTCTTGGTACTCACACCCAATGGGATCGTAAACTCGATGGTCAATTAGCGCAAGCTGTAATGGCGGTGCAAGCCATAAAAGGTGTTGAAATCGGAATGGGCTTTGAGACAGCAAGACGGCCGGGTTCGGAGGTGCACGATCCGATCCATTATGACGAGAGCGCACGAGCGCAACCGACGCTGGGGTTTGTTCGTCCTACGAATAATGCTGGGGGCTTAGAGGCTGGAATTACCAATGGGCAGCCTCTTGTCATTCGCGCTGCTATGAAGCCGATCAGCACACTGCGAAAGCCTCTTGATTCCGTTAATCTCAGGACAAAGCAACCTGAGTCTGCAGCATATGAACGAAGCGATGTATGTGCGGTCAGTGCTTGTAGCGTCATTGTTGAAAATGTTGTGGCGTTTTCAATGGCAGCAGCACTAGTCGACAAGTTCGGGGGCGACAGCATCGAGGAAATGCGTGCCCGTTGGAAACTTTACCAACAATTAGTGGCGAGTCGATAGATCTCAGACTTTGATACATAAGCCGGGAGGTGAACAAGGATGTTCGTCGAACAGTCAGCCGTAAAGATTTGGCGGGTCAGGTCAGCGTTTATCCTGCTTTGTATTGCACCTACGCTATGCCTCTCCTATTGGGCTGTCATTCGTCAATCGGGAGCACATCGAGAGCACATCGCCGACAAGGCTTCAATGCTGCTTGGTAGGCGAGTTCACATTCAGAGCATGACCTATCCCCAGCTTGGGTGTTTGATGCTCTCAGAAGTAACAGTTGCCGGGCAGTCCTTTACGGATGTATCTGTTGTAACCTCTGAAAATGAGGTTCGGCTCACAGTTGATAGCTTTGTTCCAAGAGGAGATACGGTTGCATTTGTTGTTGGCCTCGTGAGGCGATGGCTTTCTGAGCCTGTTCAATTCAATAAAAACTATCTGATTGATATTAAAAATTTTTCTTGGCATACAACGAATTCTGATGAAGAGGAGAACATGTGGCCACTTCGTATTGAATGTGTGTCTGCCGGATCAGGACGTGCCATTCGATTCTTTAAAAGAGAGAGTAGCCAAGATGAAATACGGATTGTGCGGACGGTGAATTCTCAAAAAACTGGAGGACATGCAACGGGTCATGTAACTGAAGTTGAAGTGAGTGCAGTTGATCCGATACCCGTCCCTTTAATTAATGCTGCGTTGAGTGAGTGTGGTTCTCCGCAATGGCCGCTGGGAGAAAAAGCCACGTTCACAGGTCATGCTCACATCTCCAATGGAGGTGGCGACTTGACGGCAGAATGCGTTGGAATAATCAGACAAGTTGACTTAGCTACAACAACATCATTATTGCCTTCATATATTCAAGGTGCTGGAGAAATCACGCTAAACAGGTTTGTGTGGTCGCATGAGCGTATGGAATTGTGTGATTGTGTATTTGTTGCTGAACGAGGTGAGATTGAACAAGTCTGGATAGATCGTCTTGTCACTATCTTGGGATGCCGAGTCGAAGACGCCTATCACCAACTCAGCGGGAGTCATGTTCGAGCATTTCAGCGTCTTGGCTTTGGTCTGGTGGTCGATTCAAAAGGACTGCAACTGCGTGCTTTACCCGGTCGATCTGGGTGTTTGTTAGAGTCTCAGGGATTGCCAGTTATCCTTGAGCCAACCGAAACGGCAACACTCGATCGTCTTGCTTGGCTTCTTTCAGGAACAACTCCTCCGGCTGTTCCGGGGACAGATATAACCGCTTGGCTCCTCTCTGTCTTGCCGAGAGCTACCATCATTCACTGACCTTTTTTCTCAAAATAACGCCATCATAGAGGCATGAAAGCGATGTTTTGACGCAGTTTTGACATTTCTCCAACGGGTCTTCGACCGAGTGAGATAGCCGAATCCATGCATTTGGTAAGACTATAGTAATTCAGAGTGTCCCGCCGTGGGAAGTTAGATCCACCGACAATTAGGAAGTCCTATGACCCCGAGTACTCTTTCGCCATCTCCTTCGTCTGATCAGGCACACGGATCAGCCAATCTGCTCGAAGACGAAGCGTGTCAGTTCAGTCGCACCGCGATTCACGGGCCTGATGCTGAACAAGTAACGACAGATGCAAGCCTGCAAGACTCACCCGTTGAGCCACGATCAGATGGAAAAGAAGCGGGACAAAATGGTCTTGATTGGCCGACACTCATCTGGATTGCTGGCATGCATGTAGCTGCCTTAGCGGCCCCGTTTTACTTCTCTTGGTCTGGTCTCGCTATTTGTCTTGTTTTGTGTTGGGTGACCGGGTGCCTTGGCGTAACTCTTGGCTATCATCGTCTACTCACTCACGGGAGCTTTGTTACCTCAAAGCCAGTGCGATGGTTTTTTGCCTTCGTAGGTGGAATTTCTGGTGAGGGCTCCGCGATTGTGTGGGTAGCAAATCACCGGAAACATCACGCATTCAGTGATCAGGAGGGTGATCCACACAGTCCTCGAGACGGAGGCCTCTGGAGCCATATGCTTTGGCTCTTTCCTCAACATACTACTGCTGAGGTTGATGCTCATGTCAAGCGTTGGGCACCTGATTTAGCCAAAGATTCTGGTGTTTTATTTTTTCACAAAACATTTTTGCTTTGGCATTTTGTAATTGGCGGTGGATTGCTTGCAGCTGGTTGGGCACTCTATGGTCCTGAGATCGGAGTTTCATGGTTGCTTTGGGGACTTGCTGTGCGAATGGTCTACGTCTTTCACGTAACGTGGTTCGTGAATTCAGCCACACATATCTGGGGTTACAGAAACTACGAAACCACTGATGACTCTCGAAATCTCTGGTGGGTTGGCCTTCTTGCCTTTGGGGAAGGATGGCATAACAATCATCACGCATTCCAGCGAATGGCTGCCCATGGTCACAAATGGTGGGAATTCGATATGACGTACTGGGTTATTCTGGCAATGGAACGCTTAGGCCTCGTATGGAACGTTGTTCACACGCCTCGTGGTGCGGGGCAAACCGCTTCGCCCGAAAGAGGTGCGTCTGCTGTCAAAGGTGCGTAGGTGCCTATATGGGGCTGGATGCAGGCCTCTTGTTGCATTTTTACTGCCGAAAGGTAGACTCTTGTTCGAAACAGTTTTAGAGAAAACAACCTATTGATCGCCCACGGAGGGCGAATAACGAAGATGACGCTGACTAAGGAACGCAAGCAAGAACTCATAGGTGCCCATCGTCGCGGGCAGGAAGACACTGGCTCTGCAGAGGTGCAGATTGCTCTGCTTACTGCTCGAATTACTCATTTGACTGGGCACTTTAAAAAGCATTCGAAGGACTTTGCAAGTCGCCGAGGCCTTTTACTGATGGTTAGTCGACGTAGACGACTACTCGATTACCTTAAGCGTGTCGCTCCACAGCGATATCTCGAAATTATTCGAAGTCTTGGTATTCGAAAATAGTCTTAAGCGGTCCGCCATGTCTGCCAGCTTCGGCTGAGGCTTTCGGGTGGAGTGAAAAGAGATCAACTTCTTTCGTTGATCATTAGGCTTGGTTCTCTTTATTCTGTTGCGATAGAAGTACGGCTCTCGCATCTTAAGTCGGTGGGTCGCAGTTGTAGTGTTCATAATTTGAGTGAAATAAATTAAAGAATTTTAGTGAAATACTCCTGAGTAGATTCTGCCAACGCCATCAGAAAACTGGTGTACAGGAATTTAGGAGTACCGAATGAAGAAGGAAGGAATTAGAAAAAGTGAAGCATCGTGTTGAACGGCAAGTTGGACAAGAGGTATTAGGTATCGAAACTGGTCTGCTGGCAAAACAAGCCGCAGGCAGCGTATTGGTTTCTTATGGGGAAACCACAGTGCTCGTTGCTGCGGCGACGGGATCACCCCGTGCGGGGATCGATTTCTTTCCATTAACGTGTGATTATCGGGAACGAACTGCAGCGGCAGGCAAGTTTCCAGGTGGCTTTCTAAAGCGAGAAGGCCGGCCAACAATGAAGGAAACGCTTACAAGTCGTCTTATTGACCGACCGATCCGGCCCTTGTTCCCAGAGGGGTTCCACGATGAGGTGCAAGTTCAGGCGCAGACGCTCTCGAGTGATCGGCAAAATGATCCTGATATTTTGGCCATGATTGGTGCATCTGCTGCCCTTTGTATCTCTCCCCTACCTTTTGAGGGTCCTCTCGGCAGTGTTCGGCTCGCTCAGGTCAACGGAGAATTCGTACCGTTTCCTACGCAGGATCAACTTGAAGAGAGTGATCTAGATCTTATTGTTTCAGGTAGTAAGACGGCTATTCTCATGATCGAGGGTTTTGCCCGTGAGATGCCTGAAGAGCGCATGCTTGAGGCTCTGGAAGAAGCTCATCGTATCATCATCACAATCTGTGAGATGCAAGATGAACTTGTCGCAAAGGCCGGAAAGCCGAAGAAGGAATGCGAGCTACCCGACTATGCCCCGCTCAAGAGCCGAATTAAGGGTGCCTATTATTCCGAACTCTTGAAGGCTACTGGAATTACAGGCAAGCTTGAGCGAGGCGAGGCTGTGAAGGCTTTGAAGGTACGTGCTAAGGAAGAAATTTGTCCTGCAGATGCTGCAAGTAGTGACGACGCTGTTAATGAAGGCGATTTTTCACACGTATGGCATGGTCTTGAAGAAGAAGCAATTCGAGAATTGATTCTTGGTGGGACGCGTCCAGATGGCCGGGATTCCAAGTCACTTCGAGCCATTGATTGTGAAGTTGATCTGTTGCCTCGCGTTCATGGATCAGCTCTTTTTCAGAGAGGAGAAACTCAGGCTCTTGTTACTGTTACGCTTGGAACTGGCAAGGACGAGCAGAGAGTAGATGGCTTGTTTGAGGAATACTCAAAGAAGTTCATGCTTGACTATTATTTCCCCTCTTTTTCTGTTGGTGAGGTTCGACCGATTCGAGGTCCAGGCCGTCGAGAGATAGGCCATGGTGCCCTTGCCGAACGAAGCGTCAAGCCAATCCTGCCTGATCCCGATGTTTTCCCTTACACAATTCGTGTGATCTCGGACATCTTAGAGTCAAATGGGTCCAGTTCGATGGCATCGGTTTGTGGTGCCACTCTTGGCTTAATGGCTGCTGGTGTGCCGATTACGAATCCTGTGGCTGGTATCTCGGTTGGTCTTGTGAAGGAGTCGGAAGATAAGTGGACGCTCCTTACCGATATCATCGGTGATGAGGATCACTTTGGTGATATGGACTTCAAGATTGCCGGTTCACAAAACGGCATTACTGGGATTCAACTCGACTTGAAGATAAACGGTATATCTGCATCTATCATCAAGGCGACACTCGAGCAGTCTCGAGAGGCTCGGCTCGAAATTCTTCGGTCAATGCTCTCGGCAGTTCGCAGACCTCGCGAAGAGATTTCTGGATGGGCGCCACGTTTGTTGCGCACGCACATTGACCCTGAAAAGATAGGATTGCTTATTGGTCCGGGAGGAAAAACAATTCGCTCCATTCAGGAAACGACTGGTGCCAATGTAGAAGTCGATGATGACGGAACAGTTACTGTTGCAAGTCATGATGCGGAAAGTGCAACATCGGCTTTGGCAAAAATTGAAGCGCTTACGGCTTCGATTCAGATTGGTCGAATCTATGAGGGGCGCGTAACAAGCGTCAAAGACTTTGGTGCATTCATAGAGCTTGTGCCCGGAAAAGATGGTCTGTGCCATATCAGTGAACTCTCAAATGAGTACGTTGGAAATGTTGGTGACGTTTGTCGCGTTGGTGACACAATGCGGGTCAAAGTTATTGCCGTTGACGAGCAAGATCGCGTAAAATTAAGCCGTCGAGCGGCCATGGAAGAAGCTGCCGCTGAGGCGGAACCAGCAACTGAATAGGTCTATGTTGTTCCTCTTCGCAGGGCTATCGCGACGATGGCCCTGCGGGTGAGGTTGCATTCCAAAGAGTCCAGCATATCTCGGGCGCTGTGATTATGGGACAATCAGCATTGCTCAACGATCAACTTCCAAGTGAAGGTGGTACGTATGCCGAGTTGGTCAAGCTTGTTAGCGAACTTGCTCACGAAATCCGAAATCCGTTGTCGAGCATTCGATTAAATATGGAATTGCTTGGTGAGGACGTCGGTTCACTTGGCGATGACTCCGCAGCCAACCAAACTGCTCGGAGAGCCAAGGCGAAGATTGACCTGGTTCGTCAGGAATGTGATCGTCTGCAGAAGCTTCTCGATGATTTCCTTGATTTCTCTCGACAGGAGGGTATCGATCCGGAGCCAGGCAATCTCAATGTCGAACTCGAGCAGTTGTTGGATTTCTTCCAGCCACGAACTGATGACGCTGGTGTCGAGCTTGTGAGATATTTGGATCCAGAATTGCCTGCAGTGCGGATTGATCGTGAGACATTTCGATCGGCGATACTCAATCTCTTAATCAACGCAACTCAGGCAATGCAAGAAGGCGGGCAGTTGATGGTCAGGACGCGTGCTGCTGGTCTCGGTGTATTGATCGAATTGATCGACACCGGTCCAGGCATGAGTTCTGAGACACTCGCTCGGGTGTTTGAGGCTTTCTATTCAACCAAACAAGGCGGCTCAGGACTCGGGCTTCCCACTGCTCGGAAAATTATTGAGGCCCATGGCGGCTCAATTGACATAGAAAGTGCTCCTGGTCGCGGGACAAAGTTGGCAATATGGCTGCCGGCGCCCCCGCGTTTACCAACAGAATCAACTGAGAAAAAATCATGAATTATGTTTCCAGCCCTAAAATAGTTTTTGGTGTGTGATGTCGACAAGCCCGATAGAAACTAGCTCTTCTCCGAAAAGTGTTGACGGAATTTCCAGATCCGTTCGTGTTCTTGTGGTGGACAATGACATTGTGCATGCACGGACAATGGGCGAGGGGCTTGAACGACTTGGTTATAAAGTGATTGTGGCTGGAGGCGGTAATGAAGGTGCCCAGCAGATCCGTGAGGATTCGTTCGATGTTGTTGTTACTGATCTTATGATGAATGACATCGGCGGTTTGGAAATTCTTAAAGTGGCAAAAACATCATCTGCCGAGACGGAAGTTATTGTCGTAACGGGGCATGGAACAGTGCCATCAGCAGTTGAAGCGATGCAACAGGGTGCGTTTACGTACCTGCAGAAGCCTCTTGAGCTTGCTCAGTTAAGGGTTGCTGTTGAGAAGGCGTCTGCTGGAGTTCGTTTGCGGCTTAAGAATCTCGAGCTGAATCAGCGGCTTGATGAACGATTTGGTTTTGAAGGTGTTGTGGGGTCTAGCACTCAGATGCGAGGCGTGATTGAGCGACTGAAACGGATTGCACCAACGGATGCAACTGTTCTGATTCAAGGTGCAACTGGTACCGGAAAGGAACTTGTTGCTCAGGCAATTCATCAAAACAGCCCACGAAAGAAAAAGCCTTTTGTTGCACTCAACTGCGCTGCGCTCAGTGAGAACATCCTTGAAAGTGAGCTTTTCGGCCATATCAAAGGTGCTTTTACTGACGCGTCTTCAGACAGAGTTGGGAAGTTTGAATACGCCGATGGCGGGACGCTTTTCCTTGATGAGGTTGGTGACATGCCTCTGGCGACGCAAATCAAACTGCTTCGAGTTCTCGAGTCAGGAGAGATAACAAGGGTTGGTTCGAATCAGCCTGTTCGAGTGAATGTTCGAATTCTCTCTGCAACAAATCGGAATCTTGAGGATGCAGTTGAAGATGGTAGTTTTCGTAGTGACCTCTATCATCGGCTTAAAGTCGTTACGATTCTGATCCCAAATCTGCAAGAACGATCCGCGGATATACCATTGCTTATTGAGCATTTCATAAAGCAATTTGCGAAAAGGCATCAAAAGCCTATCAAAGGAATGTCACGTGCTGCGCGAGTTAATCTGCTGGCATTTTCATGGCCAGGGAATGTGCGTCAGCTTCGTAATGTTATTGAAAGTATGGTGGTCGTTGATTGTGATGAGACGCTCGATGTTGATGATCTGCCAGCCGAACTGGAGCCAGAGTCTGGCCGCGTACAGGCAGTCGTCTCAGACAATGTTGAGGAGAATGTCGGTATTACATCTCTTGTTGGCAGGCCTCTTGATGAAATTGAAAAGATATTTATTGGAGAGACGCTCAAGCTGGCTGGAGGAAACCGGGAGCAGACCGCAGAAATGCTTGGTATTGGCGAACGAACACTTTATCGCAAGATAAAAGAGTACAAGCTTCACTAGAGAGTTGTGCGAGACCATGTGCGGTCCATTTCGTATTCACCTTGTGACTTAATTTTGGCTGACAATCTGAAGAAGTAAGTAGGAAAAAAGTATGGGGAAGATTCAGACACTGCCCGTTTCTGTGATTAATCGTATTGCAGCTGGCGAGGTGGTGGAACGGCCAGCAAGTGTCGTGAAAGAGCTCCTTGAGAATGCACTCGATTCTGGCCCTACTCGTGTTGATGCAGAGCTCGAGCAAGGTGGCATTGCCTTAATACGAATTGTTGATGATGGCTGTGGAATCGAAGCTGAAGATTTACCTCTCGCTGTTTCGCCGCATGCAACCAGTAAACTTCATCGTGCAGATGATCTTGAGGACATCAAAACACTTGGCTTTCGTGGCGAAGCGCTGGCATCGATTGCTGAGGTGTCTCGCGTAGTGATAAGGACAAGAACTGCGTCTGGCACCGGCAGTCGTCTTGAGGTTGATGGTGGCCTGAACCGAGGAGTCATGCCAGAGGGTTGCAGACCTGGGACATCGGTCGAGGTGCATCAGCTGTTTTCAAAGATTCCAGCGAGGCGAGCGTTTCTCAAGACGCCAGCTACAGAGTGGTCTCACGCATCAGAGGCTTTTGTGAAAACAGCTCTTGCTCATCCTGAGATTGCATTCTCACTTACACACAATCGCAGGCGAGTGCATGAGTTGCCAGCAGTGGATGACTGGCGGCAAAGGATCGCTAATCTTTATGGAGTCCAGCTTGCTGATCGGCTACTTCATGCAAAGGAAGTTGACGATGATATTTCAGTAGTAGCTCTGATTGGGCGACCTGAAGACGATATGGCGAGTGGACGGTTCCAGCACTTCTTTATTGGTGGTAGGCCATTCCGTGATCGTTCGATCCTGCATGCAGTCCAAGAGGGGTATCGCGGACGGCTCCTTTCGGGGCGACAGCCGATTGTTTTTTTACAACTTCATGTTCCTCTTACGCACGTTGATGTGAATGTTCATCCAGCCAAAACAGAAGTGCGATTTCGTGATCCTGGTCGTCTGCACAGGCTCGTTTTACTCGCCGTACGAAGTGCTCTAGGTGGGATCAGTACCCCAACTGCTTTCGATCCACCAAGCAGCAGCTCGTCGACTGTACCAGGCCTAGCTGCAGCAGAGGCTATTTGGAAACGACAGCAGTTGGTGTCTGGAAGTAATGAGAGTGATAGGAATAGCCCTCAGCACGTTACCCTTCATAATCAGGACAAATCAGAACGCACTCTTGATTCATTGGAGCCAAAACTTTTCGATGAAGACAATGAGATCGCAATAAAGCAGGAAAACTTGCCAGGTACTGATGATGGTGGTGTTCCTGAGGAGCGTGCATTTCAGCTGCATCAACGTTATCTTGTGGTGGAAACAAAGGAAGGTATAGAGGTTATCGATCAGCATGCTCTGCACGAACGAGTGCTTTATGAACAACTTCGTGAACGGATGTCGAATGGTGCAGTTGAAGTGCAGCCGTTATTAATTCCGGAGCAAGTTGAGCTTTCATCTCCAGAATTTGAGGCAGTCACTAGTCACCTTGATGTGCTGTCAGAGGCTGGAGTGAAGGTTGAGTCGTTTGGGGGAACTACTGTTGTGGTCCGAGGGAAGCCAGCGTTAGTCGGAAGAACATCAGCATCAGACATCATTCGAGAGGTAATTGATCGTCTGGCTGCTTTAGATGCAGATGGCGGTGATCATCGGGCTGTGGTTGATGAGGTGCTCCATAGTCTTTCTTGTCGTGCAGCTATTAAAGCGGGAGATTCCCTTTCTCAGGCAGAAGTCGATACACTTGTTGCAGATCGGCATCGATATCCTGGGGCTCGTCACTGCCCTCATGGTCGCCCGACATCACTCATACTGTCGAGGCGAGAACTCGATAAACAATTTCGACGGACATAGGAAGGCAAGGAGTTGGCTGTTGTGGAGATTGGAAGGCATCTTTGCCATACATAAAAAAACGCATTTTTTCTTAAACCAAGTAAAAGTTGAATTTGTATGATTTGTGTCAGCCTAGCCAGAGGTCGCCATCGATATCTTCTGACTGAACTACGACATCTTGGCCAGCAGGGTGTAGATCTTGTGGAATTGCGGTTGGATTGTATTCAGCGAAAAGTGCAAGTTAAACGTCTTTTGGCCGACCGGCCTTGCCCTGTGATCGCAACATGCCGCCGCAAGCAGGACGGAGGTCACTGGGAGCGAACGGAAGAAGAGCGATTGACAGTGCTTCGGACAGCGATCGCAGAGGGTGTTGACTACGTCGATCTTGAAGACGACATCGCAAAATCGATACCTCGTTTTGGTTCAACGCGTCGCATTATCAGTTTTCATGACTTCAAGAGAACTCCTGATGATCTCAAGGGTCTTCATGCCTATTTAGCTGACCTGGATGCGGATGTTGTCAAAATTGCAACACTCGCCAATCATCCGAATGACAACCTGCGAATGCTCGAACTGGTACGTTCAAGTACCACTCCCACGGTTGGGCTTTGTATGGGTGAAATTGGGACACCAAGCCGAGTGCTCGCGGGTCAATTTGGTGCAACGTTTACATTTGCACCGTTCAATCCCGAGAAAATTCTTGCACCAGGACAGATTCCGTGGAGGCAGCTACGGGAAATGTATCGATATGACGCGATTACACCTTCAACAAAGGTTTACGGTGTCATTGCAGATCCGGTAGGCCATAGTCTCAGTCCGGTGGTTCATAATGCTGCTTGTGAAGCCGCTGGAATTGATGCGGTATATCTGCCATTCCTCGTTCCAAAAGGTCATCTTGGAGACTTATTAAAAAAAGCAAAACGTTGGCCACTTGCCGGTTTGAGTGTGACGATTCCCCATAAAGAAAATGTTGTAGGATTTGCATCCTCACAGGGTGACCTGGTGGAAGAGATCGGCGCTGCAAACACGATTTCTTTCGATGCTGAGACAAGGGCAATGAAAGTATTCAATACGGACGTTACCGCGGCTGTTGCAGCGATCCAAGAGTCTCTTGAAGCACAGGATGTTGGTTTCGGTGGACGTCTTGGTCTAAAAACTGCACTCATTCTCGGAGCAGGTGGTGCTGCTCGAGCAATCGCCTTCGGATTAAGAAAACAAGGAGTTGAAGTGACGATTGCTTCCCGTACAGTAGGACGCGCTCACACACTGGCAGAATTAGTAAATGGTAAGGTGGTCGAGTGGTCAGGACGACATCGACTACCGTATGATTGTGTTGTGAACGCAACACCAATCGGAATGCATCCAAAGGTGAATGAAACACCATTTGAGGCAAAGCATTTGCGACCATATATGGTAGTTTTTGATACGGTTTACAACCCGGAAAACACAGTGCTCGTCAAAGAGGCACAAGACGTCGGGTGTAAGGTGGTGACAGGGGTAGAGATGTTTGTCCGTCAGGCTGCTGAGCAATTCAAGATATGGCACGGTAAAGAGCCACCAGAGGGTGTAATGCGATTGGCGTTAAAGCAGGCAACGTCCTCTGTAAGGATTATTGAATAACCGATAGGGTTCATGCCAGGAGGAAAAGTTCGTGGTTCGTCTGATACTTGTGGGTTACCGAGCTTCTGGAAAGACAACTATCGCTCGCGCTTTATCAAATCATTTTGACTGCCCTGCTATCGATGCGGATGAGGTATTTGAACAAAAGCATTCATGTTCAGTTGGGGAATTCATTCAGAGTCAAGGTGAGTTGTCCTTTCGAGATGCAGAAACGCTCGTGTTACAAGAACTCCTCAGGATTTCGGATGGTGTGTTGTCGACGGGTGGTGGAATTGTTTTGCGAGAAGAAAATCGCAGCATAATGGGAAATGCTGGGCTGCCCATAGTATGGCTGGTGGCTCCCGCGGATGAAATTCGACGGCGACTTGCAGCGGACATAACAACAGCCAGCCGTCGCCCAGCGCTTGAAGGAAAAGATGTTTATTCTGAAGTTGATCAGGCACTGATCGATCGAGAGCCGTACTACGCTGATGTGGCCCATTTTCGTATAAATACAGACGGAGTATCAGTACCAGCCATTGTGGGGGAAATTATTGAATGGCTGGCCTCGTGGAAAGGTTGCGAGTCACGGCCTGGTGACGCATCTGCAGGAGCTAATTCATGAATAGTGGCAATACTCTTGTCGCTCTTGTGTCTGCAGGATTAGCCGGAGCTCTGGCAGGCTTTGTACTGCATCGTTTTGTGAGTTGGTTACTTGATGAAATTGAGGTTGCCGAAGGCACGCAAGACAGTCAGGTCCAAAGTCTTGGAAAGTCTGCACCTCGGTATCGCAGTGTGACAATTGTGGCTGGTTGTCTCGTGGTAGTGGGAATCGTATGGTGGGAAGTCATCTACGAGGGGCTTTTGCCACACAATGTGGTGCGTACTACTGCAAGCTCCTCTGCTCTTTTGATACGGGCGTGGGGGCACTCAATTTTTTTCTGGTTCCTTGCTGCTGCTGCTTGGGTCGATATTCGCTATCGAGTTATACCCGATGTCATCACAACGCCCGGTGTATTGTGCGGCCTCATTGCCTTGGCGATCTTCCCTGAAATTCTTCTTCCTGTTCCGGTCATTACTGAGCGATCTTTTGCAGCCGCTACTCTGACCGAAGATTTTTTGGTTGCCTGGGGACCACTCAACGTGTCAAAAGCTGTTGATTCATCGGTACAACATCTGGCTACAACCATGGCTTTATTTATGTTGTGGTGGGCTATGTGCACCGCTCGTTGGACTCCAAAAAATAAAGGACGTTCAAAAGAGCTGGTGCAGAGGATGAGCCAATGTGTCAGTGAGCCCCGTAATGTTGTTTTGGTGCTTGGTGTTGTCGTTCTTTGCATTGTGAATTGGTTGGGGGAAGTGCGTTTGGCAGCAATCGAGAGTGGGATGATCGGGCTGGCTGTTTCGGCAGGTATTGTCTGGTTTACTCGGGGGGGGGCTTCACTTGCTCTCGGTCGTGAGGCAATGGGTATGGGAGATGTCACCCTCATGGCAATGGTGGGTATTTGGCTTGGTTGGCAGCCTGCCGTATTGATTTTTTTCCTAGCCACGTTTCTTGGATTAGTTCACGGGCTCTTTCAGCTCGTTATGCATCGTGAGAATGAACTGCCGTTTGGTCCAAGTCTGTGCTTGGCGGCGGTACTGGTTACTCTGTTCTGGCAGCCGGTATGGGCCTGGGCTTCAGTGTTCTTCGATGATGTCGTGCAACTGGGAACAGTTCTGGGGCTCGTTGTTCTACTCACCGCGGTGACCCTTTTCCTGTGGCGGTGGATGCGAGGAAAGATGCAGTCGATCGTTTGATTTCAACAGATCTTCCAGGAATTTGCCTTGAAATACGGAAATTCCCAAGAAAACAACAGGCCGACGGCCTTGCTTGGGGTGGGTGTCTTCTCTATTCTCCGCATGTTCATGTCTCCTTTCATGATTGCTTTGTGGGTATGTACAGATACCGTGTGCTAGTAGCTTGTGTGCTTTCAGCATCAGCCGTTTCTATAGGCTGTTCGAATCTCATGCGCCGAGAGCCAGCCCCGGCTACGATAAGTCTTGATCCCCCACCTGGCGTTGCTGCACCCGCGCATACCCTTCCTCAGACATTGCCAAGTTTGCCGCAGACGCCGTCGTACAGTTCCTTGGGGAGTGCTCAATTGGAAGCTGCCCTGACTCGGAGTCAGACCGAAAATCAGATCATGCAAGAAGAGCTCTCAGCGATTCGAGAGCAGTTAGCCAGTACAACAACTCAACTCGCTGCAAGCCGAGTCGTTGGTCGCCCTGGAACTTCGAGAGACATCATAAGTCCATTAGTCTCGCCTTCGGCTGCAGGTGCTATTGCAGCGATGCAATCAGCAATGGGGGAGTTGTCTTTTGAGAATCTTCAAGTTCGCTTGGATGGGGGGGTTGTTCGTGTTGAAGTACCATCTGAACGCTTATTTGAATCTGGAACACCGAACCTTTTACCCGCAGGTGCATCATTGCTGACTCAGTTAGCAACAGAACTAGAAAGAGTTTTTCCTCGTCATTATCTTGGAATCGAGGGACATCTTGATACTGATCCGCTGACAGGATCTTCGTGGCAGTCTGCGCACCAGTTGACAACTGCTCAGGCCTCTGCTGTTTTTGATTTCCTGACCACTCGAACGCCGTTGAGTGACAGGCAGATGTTCCTCGTTGCACACGGGTCGAATCATCCAGTCGTCTCAAACGCAACAACTGCGGGTAGGCAGCGAAATCGTCGGATTGAATGCGTCATTTACCCGGAGCAGGCCTCTGTTCCGGGTTCTCAATAAGTGTCGGATGGAATGACAAAACCGGCTTCAGTGGGTTCTGGTGTCGGTCAAATTTGATTGAACAACGCCAAGCCTTTTGGGGGAAAAGTGCCCCCCCCTTTTTCTTGTCGTGCGGCGGCTTACACTCCGGATATGCTTAGGATTATAGATTACGGAAGCGGCAATCTTCGAAGTGTTCAGAAAGCTTTTGAAAGGCATGGCGTTACTGCAGAAATAACGTCAGACCCGAACTGTGTCGCCGAGTCCGACAGGCTTGTTCTTCCGGGCGTAGGTGCTTTTTCAGATGCAATGGCAGCACTGCGTGAACGTGGACTTGTTGAGCCAATTCAGGGGCACATTTACGCTGATCGGCCATTCCTTGGAATCTGCATGGGCCTGCAGCTCCTCTTCGAAACGGGTTGGGAGGGTGGCCGGCACGATGGATTAGGAGTGTTTGCTGGTGATGTCACCCGGTTTAATTGTTCGGATGATTTGAAGGTTCCGCACATGGGTTGGAATCAAGTGAGATGGCGTGAGGGAAGTCATGTGTCGCAAGTAATTGGTGAGGATATACAGCAGCCCGACTTTTTTTACTTTGTACACTCGTACTGTGTTCAGCCTTCAGACCCGAGTGTTGTTGTAGCCGAGACCGACTACGGCGGAATGTTTTGTTCCGGGGTAGCGCGAGGACGTTTGTTGGCGACGCAATTCCACCCCGAAAAGAGTCAATCAATAGGGATGCGATTACTGAAGTATTTTATCGAACACGTTTAATGGTCTGTTATACAAAGGAAGACACGATGGAGCTTTGGCCAGCAATCGATCTCCGTGGAGGCTGTTGTGTACGCCTGCAGCAAGGCGACTACAATCGCGAAACAGTCTTTGGAGAAGAGCCTGTCAAGACTGTGAAGAAATTCACTTCTTCTGGTAGTCGCCGGCTTCATATTGTTGATCTTGAAGGCGCAAAAGATGGAGCTGCTATACAGGCCGATTTGATTCGTCAGATGGTAGCGGCGGCCGGGGTGCCTTGTCAGGTAGGAGGGGGTATACGTTCCCGGCAGATAATAGAATCCTACCTTGGGGCAGGAGTTTCACGACTCGTTATTGGAAGTGTTGCGATTGAGCAGCCAAAACTGTTTGCTGAGCTTGCGCATGCATTTCCTGATACGCTTGTCCTTGGTCTCGATGCCCGGGAAGGAAAGCTCGCAGCGCGAGGTTGGATTGAAACCAGTACACAGCGAGCTGTCGACGTAGCTGTCCAGTCGGCTGAACTTCCGCTTGCAGCTATTGTGTATACAGATATTGCCCGTGACGGCATGCTCCAAGGTCCAAACCTTCCCGCTCTAGAGGCAATGGTGCAAGCGTCCCCCCATCCCGTTGTGGCATCTGGGGGCATCGCGGATGCAGATGATCTACGGGCAGTCGCAGCAACTGGTGCGTCTGGATGTATTGTTGGGCGAGCACTTTACGATGGTGGCCTGACTCTTGCAGCAGCCATTGAAGCATCAGGTGAGGCACTGTAAAGGCGGAAAAGTTGCCCGCAGACCTTACCCTGCTTCCCGTTTGTGATGCGTTCGAGAAGTTCAATTCAACTTTGACCTAGGGGTGGGTCGAATCTCTCGAATGGGTACCTATTGAGGTCAAGCAACTGCGCTGCTGGACAAAGAACATGGCAACTGATTTACGGTTAAAAGAACAGCTACCGAAGCTGACGCAACGAATTGTTGACACCTATCGAGAGGTGCCAGCAACGAACTATCTCGGGCATTGTCCCCTCCCTAATTATGAGTCGATTATTACCGTGTGCGAGGACCTGAAAGAAATCCTCTATCCAGGATATCGCCGTAGAGAGAATCTTCATTTTGGGAATGTTACGTATCACGTTGGTGATCTAATCGATGGATTGCACGATAAACTTACGATACAGATTGGTCGTGCGTTGCGTCATAGTCTTGCAGCCACGCAGGTTGCCGCGGCTGCCGGCCGCCGTACCCCTTCGCTGCCAGATGCTGTTCAGGAGTGTGTTGACGAAGCTGACTTTGAAGCATTAGGTCAAGCGAAAGCGGTCGAGTTTTTGGAGCAGATTCCAGATCTTCGAAGAGTTCTTGCCACGGATGTTAAGGCAGCATATGACGGTGATCCTGCGGTACGGAATCTCGAAGAAATTATCTTCTGCTATCCAGGGCTTGAGGCGGTGACCATACACCGTCTTGCTCATTTACTACAACGACTTTCCGTACCCCTGATTCCGAGAATGATGGCTGAGTGGGCACACTCTCGTACCGGTATTGACCTTCATCCTGGTGCAACGATTGGAGATCATTTTTTTATAGATCATGGTACGGGTGTGGTGGTTGGTGAAACCTGTGAAATCGGCAGTCATGTAAAACTGTATCAAGGTGTCACGCTTGGCGCCGTGTCGTTTCCAACCGATGCTGAGGGGCAGTTGGTGCGAGGCGCAAAACGCCACCCAACCATAGGCGATCGGGTTGTTATCTATGCCAACGCAACAGTTCTTGGTGGTGCGACAGTTATTGGGCATGATTCCGTAATTGGTAGTAACGTGTGGATCACACGGTCTATTGAGCCACACACGACTGTTGTTCTAGAAAAGCCAAAACTGCGGATGCGGGGAGAAGCACCCTCGCCTGAGGGGGACTACCAAATCTGACCGGTGCAAACGGTAACGAGCCAGCCAGAAAACAATTTGGTATTTGAGAAACTAAATCAGTTCTATTTTCTTTTTTGTCGGGCGGCCCTGAGTCGAGCACGAGCAGCCGACTCCGCCTTCAGAAGAGCATCTATTTGATCGTCGCCAACTGCCTTTTGTTGGTACAAATTCTCAAGTTCGGCCTGTATTTCTGGTGCTTTGATTGATCCGGAATCGATCGCACCCTGAGTGATGACGGTTACTTCGTTATTACCAACCTCGACGAATCCACCTTCAACAAAGGTGCAAATGGTTGTTTCAGCCCCTGTTCCTCCTGCGACACCGTGTAACTGTACCTCGCCTGCTCCGAGGCGTCCGATGAAAGGAGCATGTCCCGCGGCGATTCCCCGGCTTCCGTCATCGAGAGGGAGTAATACCCCTGCAGCTTTCGTGTCGAGAACTGTCTGTTCAGGTGTGACAATAACGCAGTGAATAAGTTTCTGTGATGTCGTGGTTGCCATGATGCTTTTTACGAGAGGTTGCTTTCTGTCTATGCCTTTTCGGCCATTTTCTTGGCCTGCTCTTCAGCTTGTTCAATCGTGCCAACATACATGAATGCAGGCTCTGGGAGATGGTCCCATTTTCCATCAGCGATTTCTTCGAAAGATCGGATTGTATCTTCGAGGCTGGTGATTTCACCCGGCTTTCCTGTAAATACTTCAGCTACAAGGAAGGGCTGTGATAAAAATCGTTCCATTCGTCGAGCACGATGGACTACAAGCTTATCTTCTTCGGAAAGTTCGTCGACGCCAAGAATTGCGATTATGTCTTGGAGTTCTCGGTAACGTTGTAATGTGGTTTGGACACGGCGTGCAACGTTATAGTGCCGTTCCCCAACATACTGTGGGTCTAGAATTCGGCTGGAGCTAGCAAGTGGATCGACAGCCGGATAGATGCCTTTTTCAGAAATTGATCGTTCAAGATAGATGAAGGCATCCAAATTGCCAAAAGCGGTTGCAGGTGCGGGGTCGGTGGGGTCATCAGCAGGAACATAGACTGCCTGGACTGAAGTGATGGCACCCTTCTCTGTTGACGTAATGCGTTCTTGTAACGCACCCATCTCAGTAGCCAGCGTTGGCTGGTAGCCTACCGCACTTGGCATTCGGCCAAGAAGCGCACTCACCTCACTACCAGCTTGCGAAAAGCGGAAAATATTGTCGACGAAGAGGAGCGTATCTGTTCCAGTCGTGTCACGAAAATATTCAGCCATTGTGAGGGCAGAAAGTGCAACTCGTAGCCTCGCGCCGGGTGGCTCATTCATCTGGCCAAAGACCATGCATGTTTGTTCGATGACGCTCCGTCCGGTATCACCAATCTTGGCATCCTGCATCTCAAGCCACAGGTCGGTTCCTTCTCGTGTTCTTTCTCCAACACCAGCAAAGACTGAATTTCCGCCGTGAGCGCTCGCGATTCTTGCGATCAGTTCGGTCAAGATAACCGTTTTACCGAGGCCGGCACCGCCAAATAATCCCGCTTTACCACCTCGAACGAATGGAGTGAGAAGATCAATAACCTTAATGCCGGTTTCGAAAAGTTCTGTTTTTGTGGAGAGTTCAGAAATAGGTGGGGCGTTTCGATGAATAGACCACCGCTCATCAGCGTTTACTTCGCCACCATTATCGATCGGTTCTCCAAGCATGTTAAAAACCCGGCCAAGGGTAGCGGGTCCAACGGGCACGCTTACCGGTGATCCGGTATCAACAACTTCTTGTCCTCTGATAAGGCCATCTGTTGAGCCGAGTGCCACGCAGCGGACTTTTCCTCCCCCGAGGTGTTGCTGTACTTCACCTACTAGCTCAAGTTTGACGCCCTTGTGATCGGCATCAATACGAACTGCATTGTAAATTGCAGGCAGAGTGGATTCAGGAAACTCAACGTCAAATGTTGATCCAATGACCTGTGTGACTTTGCCATTCTTTTTGTCAGAGGCGATTGCTGTTGCCATGAGGAAGGAACCTTCGGGTCTAGAGTACTTTGAGGATTGTGAGTGGTGAATGCCGTGTAAGCGGCCCTTCAGGTGATTTGAACTATTGCTTGAGGGCTTCGACGCCACCAAGTATTTCCATAATTTCGCCAGTGATCTGTGTTTGTCTGGCTCGGTTATATCGCCGCGAGAGATCACTGATAATCCCCGAGGCATTTTCTGTCGCGCCTTTCATTGCAACCATTCGTGCAACCTGTTCGCTTACAGCGGAGTCGAGAAAGCACTTAAAGAGTCGCGACTGGAAACTTGCCGGGAGAATCTCTTCGAGAATACTTTCAGCTGATGGGTAGAAATCGTATTCTTCTGACGCGAGATTACCCGAATGGGACGATGTATTCTCTTCATCTACGGCTGGTTTTAACGGAAGCAGTGTTTCAACAATTGCTTCCTGCTTGGCGATGTTTACAAAGCGGGTGTAGACGACGTCGAGGCGATCGATGTCACCTTGTATGTAGGCGTTTAGATACGCCGTGCCGATCGGCGAGACTTCATTAAATGCTGGCTTGTCCTCGAAATCAAGGTGTTCTTCATCGATCGTGATGCCACGAAACTTCAGGGCATTAATGCCTCGTTTGCCAGATACTGTCACGTGAGTTTCGGTTTCGCTGCCTGACCATTGACTCAGTAATCCCATAGCCTGCTTTACGGCGTTGGAATTGTACCCTCCGCACAAGCCGCGATTTCCGGTCAGAATAAGAACAGCGGTTCGTCGAGTCGGTCGACTTTCAAGCAATGGGTGCGATAAATCTTCACCGACAGCAGCAATGTTTTTTAAGATTTTTGCCAATTGCTGGGTGTAGTCACGTGCCGCAACTGAGCGGTCCATGGCTTTCTTGAATCGGGCCGTTGCAATGAGTTCCATTGTTCGCGTTATCTTGCGGATATTACGAACGGAACGTCGTCGACGGTCGAGAGCACGAGCATTGGCCATAGGAATTCTTCTCTTTCTCAGTTCGAGCCGGCAAGAGAGGGTTCAGGTTGCTTTGCACCTTGAACCTGACGCTTGTATTCCGCAATCGCAGCCTCCAGCAACCGTTCTGTCTCATCGTCAAGGGCTTTTGTTTCCTCAAGCCTTGAGCGTACCTCTGGTGTCTGGTCCCGCACAAAAGTCAGGAAACCAGATTCCCAGGCAGCGACTTTGTCTCGTTCGACGTTGTCGAGATGTCCACGTGTTCCTGCATAAATGCTGAGAACCTGATCGACAATATCGAGAGGCTGGTACTGGCCCTGTTTTAGTAGTTCAACCATGCAATAGCCACGGTCAAGTCTCGACTGCGTCGCGGCGTCGAGATCTGTTCCGAGTTGTGCGAATGCTTCGAGTTCACGGAACGAAGCGAGGTCCAGCCGAAGCCCCCCCGAAACCTTCTTCATCGCTTTTGTTTGGGCGGCTCCACCAACACGAGAGACAGAGATACCAACGTTCATTGCTGGACGCTGGCCGGCAAAGAACAAATCGGGCTGAAGATAGATTTGGCCGTCGGTGATCGAAATTACATTGGTGGGAATGTAAGCTGACACTTCACCCTCAAGTGTTTCGATAATTGGTAGAGACGTGAGCGAGCCCCCGCCATGTTCATCAGAAAGCTTTGCAGATCTTTCGAGAAGACGACTATGTGCATAGAAAACGTCACCAGGATAGGCCTCACGTCCCGGTGGGCGACGCATGAGAAGTGATAGTTGTCGGTAGGCGGTTGCTTGCTTCGAGAGATCATCATAAACGATTAACGCATGTTCGCCGTTGTACATGAACTCTTCTGCCATTGCAGTTCCAGAATAGGGTGCAATGTACTGAAGTGGTGCAGCAGTAGATCCTCCTGCGACAATCACCGTCGTGTAATCCATAGCGCCATGCTTACGCAGCACGTCAATGGCGACAGCGACAGAGGAGTCTTTTTGTCCAACGGCGACATAAAAGCATTTTACGCCACTGTGTTTTTGATTGATGATTGCATCAATTCCGATGGCTGTTTTTCCAGTTTTACGGTCACCGATAATCAATTCTCGTTGACCGCGGCCGATAGGAGTCATCGCATCGATTGCTTTAATGCCCGTTTGAAGAGGCTCGCGTACGGGTTGACGATCAGCGACACCCGGTGCAAGAGTTTCAACAGGCCTTCTTTTGTCAGTGGTGATTGGTCCTTTTCCGTCGAGTGGATTGCCAAGTGGGTCGAGAACCCGACCAATGACCGCATCACCGACAGGTACACTGAGAAGCTTTCCAGTGCTTCGTACTTCATCACCCTCGTTTACCTTCAGGTAATCACCAAGAATGATGACACCGACAGAATTTTCTTCGAGGTTAAATGCCAGCCCAGTAACGCCACCTGGAAACTCGACCATTTCGCCGGCCATTACGCCAGATAGCCCCCAGACGCGAGCAATGCCGTCACCAACTTCGAGTACTTGCCCGACTTCTCGGACATCAATACCAGTCTGATAGCGGTCAATTTCTTCACGCAGAACCGAGGCGATCTCGTCGGTGTTGAATTTCATGGATACTCCTCTGCTTCAAACGCTCCGCGAGCGACACTAAGCTCGTGGAGACGGAATGGTCGTAAACTGTGTCTTCGATCCGAACGACAAGGCCGCCGAGCAGATCTGGATTAACGGAAAAATGAGCGGTAAGCGACTCGCCTAGTGATTCTTCGACTGACTTAAGAATTGCAGCCTGTTCATCTGGGGTAATCGAGTTGGCAGTTGTAAGGACGGCTTCTCGTCGCCCTGCCCTCTGGTCTAAATCACGGCGTAGTGCGATCACCAATTCTGGCAGAAGCCCAAGCCGTTCATGGTTTGCAAGCACCAGCAGCGTGTTGAGCGTAATGGTCGATACTCTTCCGGAAAAGGTTTTGCTGACAAGAGCAGTCTTATCCGATGGCGTTATTCGAGGTGATTCGAGAACGCTTGTGAGACTTTCAACGCGAGGAAGCACGTCTTCTACAATGTGCGTTAATTCTTCGACTACTTCCGACTGGCATTGGTGGCGATCAGCAGCTTCAACAATTGCCTGAGCATAGACCTTCGCGAGTCTCGCTGACCCAATGTCACGAGGTGCATCCAGCGGTGATGAACGATTTAATTCGTCGGTAGTCATGCGATTTTTATTGTTTTTCCACAGTCCTAGTTGGCACTTGGCGATGTTGAAAGACTTGCGACAGATTCACGTACAAGACGATTTTTATCTTCTGGGCTGATCTTCTCTCGAATGAATTTCTCAGCCACGCCGACGGCAAGGTCACCTGCTTTTTCAGCGAGTTGCGAGATGGCATCGTCTCGTGCCATTTCGATTTCTTTTTTGGCTCGTTGCTTCTCTTCGTCAGCCGCTTGCCGTGCCTCAGTCACTATTGTTTGCTTCGTTGTTTCAGCGTCCCGGCGAGCTTCATCAAGCATTCCCTTGACTTCTTCTGCTGCTTCAGCAAGCCGCCGTTCGTATGAGGCGAGTTGGTTTTTTGCATCGTCATGCGCGTTTTGTGTTGCAGCGATCATGTCGGCAATCCCCTGTTCGCGAGCATCGAGTCCCTTCATGATGGGTTTCCAGGCAACTGCAGAAAGCAAGAGCATGAGCATGAAGAAAACAGCAAATGACCAGATCGCCAGATCTCTCCTCAATTCTGCAGGACTCTCGAAGTCTTCAAGAGATGTGCCTGGAGGTGGATTTGCACCGATTTCGGAATGATGCGCCCCATGTTTTTCATTGTGTCCATCAGCGGCGTGAGGTGTCTCTGAACCCCATGCGCTGCTTGTTGAGGATGACACAATCAGTATCACCATTAGAGCAAGAAGACATGAGTGCCCAAGCCGGCAAGCTGTGTGTAAATACGACATCTGTGTCTCCTGTGGCAGACCGCTTCGAGTGAACATTTTGACGGCGTGTGGTTGCGAGCCTTTTGTAATGATCGCTGGGTTGATGCGATGCCTTGTGGTCGTAATGAAGGTCATATCAAGGGTGTCACTTCAACAGGTGTGAAATCATTCCAAATGTATTCGTAGACTCGTTGCCAGATGACAGATACGCGGAAGATTCCCGTATCCGTCATCTGACGAATTACCTTGCCACATATCTTAAAACTAGAAGTACTGTTCTCGTTCGCCCTTGGCGATGTAAGGCAGTACTTGTAACCAGATTTCTTGAAACACAGCAGTGGACGAAGGAGAACTACTTTCCTGAGCAGATGAACAGTGCGTAGAACGTAAAACCCTCAATCAGTGCTGCAGCAATAATCAAAGCAGTCTGAATGCTACCTGATACTTCGGGCTGGCGAGCCATGCTTTCATAAGCTGCTGCAGCAAGTTTACTGATGCCCATGGCGGCACCAATAACAACAAGGCCAACGCCAAAAGAGGCTGAAAGATCAATAAGTGCTCTACCACCAACTGCTTCTTGAGCACTGGCAACATCAGCACAGAGAAGCGTGAGCAAAACGACGGCAAGTGTGCTGGCCGAGCGGGCTGAGAAAAACGAGCGAAGCATCACGGGCTGGAACTCCTTGAAAGCGTGAGTCTGGAAACCGTTGTTTCCAGACGGGATGAAACGAGATCTGTTTGTTGGAATTGTGCCGAACGACCTAAGACGTCGGCCCGCATCCTATAGAGGCATGTTTTAAGCAATTTTGAGAGGTTTTGAAGGGTCTCGAAAGTTTTTTTTGTGTGGTTTATGTCATTAATGATGGTGGACCGCCGCGCCAACGAAAAGCGCCGACAAAAACGTGAATATATAGGCCTGCAGGAAAGCGACAAAAAGTTCCAGAACGCTAAAAAGAGTCGCACTGAGGACACTAATTACGGTAACAGTTGCCCACGTACCTGTCGAAGCTGAGGCGGCCGCCGTAATAAGTCCCATAATACCGAGAAGTACGAGATGACCAGCAACCATGTTCGCTAACAGACGAACCGCCAGGATCAAGTGTTTGATGCACAATCCCAGTATTTCAATCAAGAAAAGCCCAAAGGAAATAATAATTTTAAGTGGCAACATATATGTGGGCATGTCAATTGGTGGAACCTGATTTAAAAAAAATCCGATTACACCGAACTGCTTCATGCCTGACAGCAAGCCAGTAAGAAAGGTCACAGCGGCTAAAGCGAGAGTGACTGAAAACGATGCTGTTGGCGAGCCTGCCCAAGGGACCATCCCAAGCAAATTGCATCCTAGAACAAAAAAGAAGAGCGTCCACAGCATGGGAACAAAGGTATCCCCACGATGTACGGGTACTGCGGTTCCATCATCATGGCCATGGCCCGGTGGGTCATCAATCGCTGGACGCGCGACATTGTCACGAATGAATACGAGAAAAGCTTCAAAAAGATTTGCGAATCGACCTTTTGGAGCTGCCCCGGAGGACAGTTGTTTCGCAACTCGTGTGAATATCAGCACCATGATGGCAGCTACAACGAGTTCAAGAATCATGTACTTAGAGATTGCAAATCCCGATTTTGGTGCATAGAGACTGTGGAGTTCCGCGAATGGTTGCGGAATAAGAACTTTGCCATCAAGCGCTCGATTAAATTCATTCACGTCAGTAACGGCAGGATGGCCATCTGTCAGAAACGAAGGCACTTCACTCAATGACTTCCAGTCATAACGCCACAGACTCTTTGGTACTTCGAAAAAGTAGGCATCCTTAAGATGATAGATGGGGTTTGCTGACATCAGATGGATTTATTACTTTTAAAGTAGAGATGGTTTGTGTTCGGTCTTATTCGGGAGCGTGGTGTTTGACCGACCGAACACCTGCACCATAGCCGACTACGTGGAGAAGGATATCAAGTAAAAGCAAAACTAGGTAGGAGGCAACGAGAGTTTCTCTTACAAAATTTTGAAGTGGCCCGCTCCAGTGCACCTCTGCGGCACTGGTCTGGAAGAAACCGAGTGCTAAAAGTGGCATTATGAGTCGTATTAAATTTGCCGTGAGAGCACCGGCAATGCCCAGGGCAGGTTGATGTGAGGCCACCTTTTTTGTCCGGCATGTGACATACCAAGCCAAAAAAGCCCCGCTTAGCGTGATAGCGCTCACGACTGCGACAGTTTTCGCTCGAAGTTCAGCGTCCAGGTTCGGTATATTTCTGGAAATCATGACAGCAGCGATGAGAACCTGGCCTGCAGAGAGAACTGCAAACCCAAACGCAACAGATTTTACAATGGATTGTTGGTTGTTCTGCATGGATAGACCTTTTTACAGCTATTTCTGCCGTTTTGCAGCGGCTAATCGGACAACGGATGTGAGTCCTAGGACAAAACCAAGCAGAAATCCCACCGGCTCGAGCAAGGTTGTGTCAAGTTGGCGGTCGAGCCAGCCCCCAGCGATACCCGGGAGCACCATGACTAACCCTATAGCGGTGATACGGCCAACCCAGGTGAACGCTGCTCCGATAGGAGAAATTTTCGGTTCTGTCATATCCGAGTCTCTATGAAACCAAACCGTGCTGAGTATTTTCTATTTCCGGCAAGATACGGTATTGAAACGTGTGCGGTCCAGCGTGAGTTTCTATGACGGATTTTCATTGCGTCCAAGAAGGAAATATGTCTGCTGCATGCCTTTTCCTTTGATTTGCATTTCACCTCGATCTGTAAATCGGTAACGATCTTTTAGCAACATATATGTCGCTTGAGATACATGCACTCGAGATGGTTCACCGTGAGACTCCATACGGCTGGCTGTATTGACAGTGTCACCCCACAAGTCGTACGAGAATTTGTGTTTGCCGATGACCCCGGCAACAACAGGACCAGAATGAATGCCAATACGAACTTCCATGGAAAGCCCTCGGTTGCGCATCACACCCCTGAATGCCTCGAGCATTCCAAGTCCCATGCCGGCAACAGCTTCAGCGTGGTCATCACGAGCTTCGGGAAGTCCTGCAACAGCCATGTATGCGTCACCAATAGTTTTGATTTTCTCAACTCCGTATGCATTTGCTAAGTGGTCAAACGCAGAGAAAATGTCATCGAGTAGATCGACAAGTTGGCTTGCATCCACACGCTCCGAAAAAGTCGTGAAACCACAGAGATCGGCAAATAAGACGCTGACTGACGAGAAGGACTCAGCAATCGTAGAGACATTGTTCTTCAAACGTTCGGCGATTGTATCCGGGAGAATATTACGAAGCAGTCGCTCTGACTTCTCTCGTTCTCGTGTCAAGTCTGCGAGTGATCGTTCAAGTGCACTAAAGGCGGCATCACGTTCAAGGAGTCTTTTATAGGCTTCTGAGTGAACACGGATTCGAGCAATCAGTTCAATCTGATGAGGGAGTTTGATGAGATAGTCATTTGCACCCGCTTCCAGCAGTTGGGCCTTTGTTGCTGCTTCTTCGGTAGCCGAAAGCATGATGACAGGGATTTTTTCTGTGGTGGCATGTGAACGAAACTGGCCTACAAGATCCAGGCCGTCGATATCTGGCATAACAAGGTCTTGTAAGATGACAGTTGGTTGGAATTCTTCCGCGGTCGTTACTGCCTTGGACCCATCTTTGCAAAATGCAAATGTCATATCAGCTTGATCAGCAAGAAGGCGTCTGACTGCTTCGCCGATCATTGGCTGGTCGTCAACCAGAAGGACTCGGTGGCCGTCAACAGATCGTCCAACAGCCTCCTTTACACCCGGCGCTACCGCTGACGTATGAGCGTCATTTGATTGCTGAGAGCTACTGTCTGAGGGGGCTGCGTCAGTCATTCGTTTGCTACCGCCGAGCGTGTTTTGTGGCTGGATAAGTCATCCGCAATGGAACCTGGCAAAATAGACAAGAGCCTTGTTCAGACTCAGGAGTCGTAGTCCTGATCAGACAAGCTGGGGAACCAGGATTTGAACCTGGACTAACTGGTTCAGAGCCAGTCGTGCTACCGTTACACCATTCCCCAGAATTTCATCAAAATAAGCTTATTTTCACGTCGTGAGCCCTTTGATCTTCCATTGTTCAGGATCCTTCGAAACAGTCCGTTACCATTCAATTGTGTTGTGGTAGCCTATCGCGGACTTGGCAGATGGGCAATCGGTAGGGAAAGCTGCTGGCGGTCGGCAGTAAAAAGCTCGTTGGGTATTCACAAAATTGAAAAACAAGGTGCAGGCAGCGTGTCGTTCCTCGTATTGATGACTGGTGGCAAGGCGGGAGAAAGATACCGCCTTGTGAAAGAAAAGACCGTCATTGGTCGCCATCCAGGCTGCGATATTATTGTTGATTCAGGCTCTGTAAGCCGTCAGCACGCGGTAGTTGAAATGAAAGAGGGTGACTGGTGGATTGAAGATCTTGGGAGTCGAAATGGCACGTTGATCAATGGTGACAAATTAAACGGACCACATCAGCTTGAGGCCGCAGATGAAATTGGTGTTTGTGAGGAACGGCTAGTTTTCACAGTTGGTGATACAACGCCTTCAGAATGGGTTTCATTAGGTGGTGAGACAGATGCATCGCAAGCTGTTTTTCAGTCGCACGATGAAGAGTCGATGATAGTGTCTCAGCTAGACATCCCCCGCCCTTCGGCAGATGAAGGAATCAGTCAAAATGCTGAAGCGAAGTTGCGGGCTGTCATCGGTTTGAATCGGGCACTGGGCGCATCTCTTTCACTTGAGGATGTCCTGCCTCGACTCCTCGACGGTCTTTTCGATATCTTTCCAAATGTTGAGCGTGGTTTTGTATTGCTCAATGATGTAAAAACAAATCGACTAATTTTGAGGGCTAAGAAACTTAAGAATGCCGAAGAAAAAGGCGGTCTTCGGCTGAGTCTTTCTCTTGTGAATAAAGTGGCGTCATCTCAGCGAGCTATTCTTTCAGCTGATGCCACGAGTGACAGTCGTTTTCGTCTCAATGAGAGCGTTGTTGACTGCAATATACGATCGGTAATGTGTGTCCCATTTATTTCTGCCGAGGGGGTAGTCCTCGGTGTATTACAGGTGGATTCTCGTGATATTCAGAATGGGTTTAGTCAAGCCGATCTCGAAGTTCTTGCTGGAATCACAGGACAAGCAGGTAAAGCTGTCGAGCAGGCAACGGCGCACGATGAGAAAGTGGCGCAGGAGCAGTTCAAACGAGATTTAGAGTTGGCGAATCGTGTGCAACAGGGCTTGCTTCCGTCGGTTCCTCCAGAAATCAAAGGTTTTGAGGTTTTTGATTTTTATGAAGCGGCCCACCAGATTGGCGGAGACTATTTTTCATATATTCCGCTTGGTGAGAACCGCCTTGCTGTGGTACTTGCCGATGTTTCTGGAAAGGGTGTGTCCGCAGCACTTGTGATGGCAGCCCTTTCAGCAGATGTGCGATACACGCTTGCGATTGAATCAGATGTTGCAAAAGCAGTTACGTTATTGAACTCGAGTTTTATGAGAAGCGGGTGGGATGACCGCTTCGCAACTTTTGTTGTAGTAGTACTCGACTCAACCTCAGACGTAGTCAAGGTCGTGTCCGCTGGGCATCTGCCAACGTACTTACGAAAAGCTGATGGGAGTGTAGAAACAGTGGGGCTTGAAGAAGCGGGCCTGCCACTAGGTGTCGATCCGACTTTTGTCTATGAAGCCGCTGAGGTCAGCGTGACTTCTGGCTGTACTCTTGTTCTGTACACAGACGGTATCAGCGAAGCGATGGATCACAAAAACGAGTTGTATGGATTGAGTAGATTAGAAGAAGTGTTGTCGGAGCCAGCCGATTCACCAGCGGCTGTTGGTCGACGAGTCCTGGTTGATGTTGAGCGACATGCTGCTGGGCAGGTTCGGAGTGACGACATGTGCCTCGTGTGTGTCGGAAGGCCCAAGGTTACTCAATAAGTGGAACTGTCGACTCTTCAATGAATGAATTTTTTGGGACTGAAGGAAGCAAGGCTACGAATAATTGTGTATTCCGCAGCCTTCTTTTCGAGGATGTCTGTGGCCTGTATGCATGAACGATGCTCTCGATGTCACGTGAGAGGGTTTAGCAATGTTCTTCCTGGATAACTGACTCCAGAAACTGAATGTGTATAGTTGTCCCGGCTCCGGGCCTGCTCTGGATGTTGGCTGTTCCACCGAGATGAAGTGCCCTCTGCCGAATGCCTTCAAGGCCAAAATGGTCCTTGGTAGAACTTTCCAGATCAAACCCGCAGCCATCATCTTGGATAACCAGAGATATATTCCCGCTTTCACTCTTGTTTAGTTTCACACGGACACGCTGTGCTCTAGCGTGCCGCCGAATGTTGGTGAGCGATTCTTGGGCTATACGGAAAAGCGATACCTCGAGTTGCGGAGGCAATCGATTGACGCCAATGTTGTGCAGCAAAGTGACGTCTTCGATTTCGAGGCGGGCATCTCCAATGAGTGCTTCAAGGGAGTCAATAATTCCAAGTTCATCTAAAGTTGGGGGGCGAAGTCCTGAAATAAGATGTCGAGTTTCCCGTGACGCTTCTCGCAAAAGACGAAGAGCTTCATTCACGTTTGGATCATTCTCTGGTTTGCGATCACGAGCCGAATTTGCCTTGGAAGCCTCAAGTTGCATGATCGCTGCGGAAACATACTGAGCAATTCCATCATGAATTTCATAGGCAATCAATTGCCGATGATGTTCTTCTTTCTCATAAATGTTTTTCAGTAGTCGAGGAGTGTCCATGGGGAATACCACTTTATTTACAGGGAGCGACATGTTATCGCTTCGGTTTCGGGATTCGGCTAGCGGCTTTTCCTCTGCCTCGCCGTCTCTTCTGATTCTTTGCTCTTCTGGGTGATGCCTCGTCACGAAGATTGGCTATCTGGTCTCTCATTTTTGCAGCACGTTCAAAATCAAGTTCCGCAGCTGCGTTCAGCATGTCGGTTTCGAGCTGTGCAAGCAACTCAGCTTGCTTCTGTTCAGATTCTTCGGTGTTGCCAACCGCAGCGTGTGCTTTAGCCCGTGCCTGTGATTCGGCTTCAATGCCAGAACGGATTTCTTTACGAATGGTCGTTGGTGTAATGCCATGTTCTTTGTTGTATTCAATCTGCATCTCTCGACGACGTTGGGTCTCGTCGATTGCTTGTTGCATGGAGTCAGTCATTCGATCTGCATAGAGAATGACTCGGGCATCGACGTTTCTGGCGGATCGGCCTATCGTCTGCATGAGAGAAGTTTCACTGCGGAGGAAGCCCTCTTTGTCAGCATCAAGAATTGCAACGAGTGAGACTTCTGGAAGGTCGAGCCCCTCACGAAGCAGATTCACACCAACGAGCACGTCAAACTCACCCGCTCGAAGTTCACGAAGTAGTTCGACTCGTTCAAATGCATCCAGTTCGCTATGGAGCCAACGACAGCGGACATTCTGTTCCTGGAAATAGCTTGAGAGATCCTCAGCTAGTTTCTTCGTTAACGTCGTGACAAGAATGCGATTGCCAATTTCGACAGTAGTGGCAATCTCTTCCAGGAGGTGGACAACCTGATTGCGAGCAGGGACAACCTCTATAACCGGATCGAGAAGGCCAGTTGGCCGAATGATCTGTTCAACAACTTCGCCCTGCGTCTGTTCGAGTTCCCAAGCACCGGGTGTTGCTGAGACGTAAACCGTTTGATGCAGTTTTTTCTCAAACTCATCGAACATGAGCGGACGATTATCCAGTGCGCATGGAAGCCTGAATCCATGGTCGACCAAAGTGAGTTTTCGGCTGCGGTCACCTGCATACATTCCACGGACTTGAGGGACTGTGACGTGCGACTCATCAACAAAAAAGAGAAACTCTTCGGGAAAATAATTGAATAACGTGTCTGGAGTGCTGCCTGGTGGTCGTCCAGAGAGTGGCCTCGAATAGTTTTCAATGCCTGGGCAAAAGCCAGCTTCCATTAACATCTCAAGGTCAAACTTTGTTCGAGCTGAGAGTCGCTGTGCTTCGAGTAGTTTTCCTTGACTTTTTAGTTCCTCAAGCCGTCCCTCAAGTTCCTGACGAATTTCACCAACTGCAGCCTTGATACGATCCTCTGGCATTACGAAATGTTTTGATGGGTAGAGATAGGTCTCGTCCTTTCTTGCTGCCACTTCCCCACTAATCGGATGGGTTATGGCAATCGACTCAACTGTATCTCCCCAGAATTCAATCCGTGTTGCCAGTTCGTCGTATGGAGGCCAAATATCAACGGTATCACCTCGAACACGGAAGCGGCCGCGCTCAAATGCAATATCACTTCGTTCATATTGAACCGTAATGAGTTGTCGTAGAAGTTCATCGCGAGACAAGGGAACGCCTGTCGCAATGCGAATAACCATTGCACGATAGTCGTCTGGTGAGCCAAGGCCATAAATGCAGGAAACACTCGCGACCACAATGACGTCCCGACGGCTGACAAGTGCACTTGTTGCGGCAAGCCGAAGACGATCAATTTCTTTGTTGATGGCAGCATCTTTTTCAATGTATATGTCACGCTGTGGAATATACGCCTCAGGCTGGTAATAGTCGTAGTAACTTACGAAGTAATGAACTGCATTATGTGGAAAGAAATCACGGAACTCACCGTAGAGTTGCGCAGCGAGAGTCTTGTTGTGCGAGAGTACAAGAGTAGGCCTCCCAGTCTGAGCGATGACATTTGCCATCGTAAAGGTTTTGCCAGAGCCTGTTGCTCCCATGAGTACCTGCGATGCAGCCCCATCTTTGACGCCATCGACAAGTGAACGAATTGCTTGCGGTTGATCACCTGCAGGCGCAAACGGAGTTACAAGTTCGAAAACGTTTCCGTCAGGAGTGCTAGATTTACGGCGAAGCATGAATTACTTTTCTGTAGGGTGATCCGGGATTGTGCGAATATATGGCCGCATATCCTGGAGAGTAACTTCGCCGATCCCAGGCACGCTGATAATATCATCAACACTTTTGAAGGGCCCACGCTGTTGGCGTGTTTCAATGATATGCGATGCCATCGCCGGGCCAATCCCAGGGAGGAGTGACAATTCACTCGGAGGAGCGCTGTTAATATCGAGGTTGAAGTGTATTACTGGTTCAGGAGGATAGAAAAAGTCGACGAGTCTCTGTCGTGAAAGCACCAGCCACAAGGTCAGAGTAGCCAATCCAGTCACCGTCAGGGCGATGATCGCACGCTGTTGTTGGGGAGAAGGTGGAGGCTCATAGGTCTGCTGGCCTTGGGCTAAAGGTGACGGAGTTGCGTCAAAAGATGATTTCATGGGAACTTCCGACCGGGGTATCGATCCTAACCGGTGTGGCAGGATAAGCATTTTCTTGCGTACCTTATCTTTCCATTATGATAGGTCCTCTGTGCCAAATTCTCTAGGAACGAGTTCTATGGTTTTACCCACTGTCAATCTGCGGCCCGGTGCTCGTGACCACGTGCAGGTTGTATGGAATGAACATTTAGCCGCAGAAGTAAGACACTCTGCGCACATATGGTTGCGTGAAGATTGTGGGCTTGAGGTTGATTGGACGAGTGCAGCACTTGTGGATAAAACCATCGAACGCAGTCTGGCTGTTACGGCGCGAACAGATGGAGTGATTGCTGGGCTCCGGGTGGTTGAGGTTGTCGTGGACGAATTTCGGGAAAATCTGGTGTGGTCCTCAGTGATTGATGATGGAGAGTGTGTTGAGGCAGGCACAGTGATTGGCTACCTGAGTGGTTCCGTACGTTCAATACTTCAAATTGAGCGTGTGATTCTCAATGTCCTTGGAAGGCTGTCAGGTGTGGCAACCACAACGCGTCACTTGGTTGAGGCAATTCAGGAAACACCGTGTCGGATTTACGATACTCGGAAGACAGTGCCTGGATGGAGATTATTGGATAAGTATGCAGTCCATTGTGGTGGAGGATTTAATCATCGTATCGGCCTCTATGATGCGATTCTCATTAAAGATAATCATCTTGCAGCAATTCGAGAAAATGATCTGTCTCCTGCAGATGCTGTCCGCAGATCGCGTGAATTTATTTTCCAGACCTTTTCACCAAACAGAGCGAATCAGATGGTCGTCGAGATAGAAGTTGATTCACTCAGTCAGTTGGCAGATGTTCTGCCGTCAGAACCTGATATTGTTCTGCTCGATAACATGAGCGTCGAGGAACTTCATCAGGCCGTCGCACTACGAGGGAGTTGTGCTTCAGAGGTTATCCTCGAGGCTTCTGGGGGAATAATGCTTGAGAACATATTTGATGTCGCCAAAAGCGGGGTTGATCGAATCAGTACAGGTGCGTTGACGCACACATCATCCTGGATTGATATCGGACTCGATTGGGACGCTGTGTCTTTTTCGAATAGAAAAGCTACCAGCGAAAAAAACTAGGATGTTTCAAGCGGATATGCCGGTCTATCACCTGTGCCGACCGTAAGGCAATTAGACTCCCAGCAGTCGATTTCGCTTCATCCGACGCTCTGCCCTCAGGCGAGCCCGTCGCTTTGTTTCACTTGGCTTTTCAAAAAATTCTCGGCGTCGCATTTCCTTCTTGATGCCACTTCTTTCAACGAGTTTCCGGAAGCGTCGAACAGCTTCTTGAATACTTTCGCGATCACGAACCGTCAGCTTAACCATGGAATCCTTTGACTGTGTTGAACGACAAACAAGTTAAAACATGTACTGAATACTCTTGGACTTATTGCCGGGAGTACCAACCAATTCAAGGCTCTAAAGATACCCTAAGTTCCTACGTCTCGTCCATGCCGATACAGAGAAATAGCATTCTTTTCGCATTCAAACGCTCAAACTTTGATAATCTTTTCACAAAGGCCGGGTGAGGTAATGATGGGTCGAGATTCTTGTAATCAAAAAGTTATATGGATAAGTGCATCTGATGATGGCATGGAACGATACCGAAACAACTAGGCAGCTACTCGGTGCAGTGCTCGCACTTTTGTTGTTTTTGATAACCGCACCAAAGGGACGACGATGGGTGGCACGAAGCCCGCTTATACTGCTCCTCTTGTCTCCACTTCCGATTGTGTTGCCTCTTTTATTCCCGTCGGCTGAATCGGCTGTTGGGTTCTCCCAGCAAGCGATCCGTTTTTTTGCCCTCGCGTCCCTTCTGCAGTCTCTGGTTCTTGTCGTGTTTGTTTCAGGGTGGGAACGTATTCGAGATCCGGTGCCCAAGATTTTTCTTGACGTTCTGGGAATTGCATTAGTTGGGGTTGCTCTCGTCACAGCACTTTGGGAGGCAGGCGTTGCTGCAGGTGAGCTTTTTGCTGGCTCAGCTGTTTTGACAGCAGTCCTTGGATTCGCACTTCGCGACACCCTCGGTAATGTGGCTGCCGGACTGGCTATTCATGCAGAGCATCCCTTTGAGTTAAATGACTGGATTCAATACGACTCGCATGCAGAGCATGTTGGAAAAGTTATTGAGATCAATTGGAGGGCTACAAAAGTTATTACTTTGGATCTCGCGTATGTTGACATTCCGAATAGCCAATTGGCGCAAGCATCTATACGGAATTTCACTAAACCAGATCCATGGTCTCGACGTAGTCTTTTCATCGTAGCACCGTACGAGGTGCCGCCACAGAAAGTGCAGTCGATCATGCTCGATGCTGTTCGGGGCAGTTTTGGCGTTCTTGACTCTCCGACTCCCTCTGTCGTTACGAACGACTACACCGATCGTGGCATTGAATATTGGATTAGAATTTTCACAACGGAGTTTGGACAACGAGATCGGGTCGATGGCATGGCACGAGACCGCATTTTTTACGCGCTTGCCAGGAACGGTATTCGTATTCCTGTTTCTACTCACCAGGTAAAGCTGACCCAACTCCCGGCAACTGTTGAAGCTCCCCGGGTAACCGTAGTTGCAGAGCGGGCACGTCGGCTTGAGGCAGCTGGAGTTCTGGGAATGCTTTCACAGGAACAGCTTGAGAAGCTAGCAAGTGAGCAGGACGAACAAACCTACGCCAAAGATGAACAGATTATTCGTCAAGGTGATCCGGGCACGAGTATGTTTATTATTACTGAAGGAGAAGTGACGGTCAGTGTCAAAGCGAGCGAGAAGGAGCGTGTGCAGCTTCGTAGACTACAAGTCGGCGAGTATTTTGGTGAGATGTCGCTTATGACAGGAGAACCACGTTCGGCCACGATCACGGCAATTACAGAGACACGAGTCTTCGAAGTCACGCGAACGGCATTCCGAGAAATACTTAAGCAGCAGCCTAGCCTTCTTGAAAAATTAGGTGAAAATATTCACAGAAGATTAATTGAGCGTGAGGAAGCAATTGAAGGTGCAAGGAGCCAGCGGATTGGCGAGACATCCTTGGATATACTGACCAGAATTAAAGAATTTTTTGGACTCTGATGCAGTGCATTTGGCATCACACAGAATTTATTTAGGAGGGTGCTTTTTTCATGCGTGTCGAGTTATTGCCTTCGAGTCAGCCTCCCTCAGACAAGCAGTTTTTAGTTACCTATCTCATCAATGACCGAGTCGCGATTGACGCGGGGTCGATTGGATTGCTTGCCGATTTGCAAAAGCAGAAGCAGGTTGAGCACGTCTTTGTCACGCACCAACACATTGATCACATAGCGACCCTGCCGATCCTTTTGGAAAATGTCTATGAACCAGGCCCCAAAAGTATCGAAGTTCTTTCTGCAGAAAGTGTTCTTGATTTATTGCAGAAGGACTTATTCAACGGTCGAATCTGGCCGGATTTTCTCGCGCTTTCAACACCAGAGGACCCATTTCTTATCACGACGCCGTTAGAGGCAGGACAGCCTGTCAACCGGTGCGGATTGGTCGTAACGCCTGTTCCAGTTTCGCATGCTGTTCCCACACTTGGTCTTGTTGTCGATGACGGTGAAGCAGTTGTTGCATTTCCATCAGATACTGGCCCAACAGAAAAATTTTGGCAGCATCTCAATGGATTAGATCGGCTGGATGCAGTCTTTCTTGAGGTTAGCTTTCCAGATTGCCTTGCAGACTTAGCGGAGAAATCTGGCCACCACTGCACAAAAACCTTTGTAGATGAATTGCAGAAGTTGAAAAGACCCGTTCGATGGATTGTTGTACATCGAAAACCTCGCTATGCAGAACAAATAGCTCAAGAATTAGCATCGCATAACATCTCAGATGTTGAACTGATTCAGCCTGGAAAGGTGTACGAATTCTCAGCATAATGGGGTTTGAGAAGATTCACTTTTTTATCGAGGGCGGGTCCGATTTAATGACTGTCCAAAGTCTAAAAGTCTAGCAGGTACGCAACGGACCCAGCGCACAGCAAGCCTTCGTTGAATATCCAAGGTAGGCGTCAACATCAAGAGGATGGTTGTCGACGAGCATGCTTGCGTCGTTCATGTTCACTAAGGAGAATTTTCCTGAGTCGAATAGCTTCAGGAGTGACTTCAACAAGTTCATCTTCTTCGATGTATTCTAGCGATTCCTCTAGTGACATATTCCGTGGTGGCTTCAGAAGAATGTTTCGATCACTTCCGGCAGCCCGTATATTTGTGAGTTTTTTCTCTTTTGTTGGGTTGACGGTCATGTCGTCACTTCGGGCGTTTTCTCCGACGATCATCCCTTCATAGACATCATCTCCCGGCGCAACAAATAGTTCAGAACGCTGCTGCAGACTATCAAGGCTAAAAGCAACAGCTTTTCCCTTAACCATCGACACCAGAACGCCATTGGCCCGTCCGCCTACGTCACCTTCGAGCGGCTGCCATGATTCAAAACGATGATGCATAATGGCGGTTCCCTGTGTCGCATTGAGTACACGAGTTCGAAGTCCGATAAGGCCTCGCGCCGGTATCGAAAATACGGCGTGCGTAAAGTTCCCGCGTGACCCCATGTGGGAAAGTTGACCCCGTCTGGCTCCAACAAGTTCCATTACTGGTCCAAGCTTGTCCTGCGGGACTTCAACTACCAGTGATTCAAAAGGCTCTAGCAGGCCGGACTCCTCCTGCCGCAAGATTACTCGTGGTTTCCCGACAGATAACTCAAATCCTTCTCGCCGCATTGTTTCAATAAGTACGGATAAGTGAAGCAAGCCACGTCCAGAAACGGAGAACTGTTCCGTGCCAGCAATTGGTTCAACTCGTAACGCTACATTACGTTCAAGTTCCTTAAGTAGTCGCTCACGAAGATGTCGTGTGGTAAGGAACGTGCCAGAACGCCCAACTAATGGTGAGGTGTTGATGCCAAAAACCATGCTCAGGGTTGGTTCGTCAACTGCTAAGCGTGCGAGTGGTTGTGGGTCGTTCGAGCAGCAAAGCGTATCACCGATCTCGATTGGTTCGATTCCACTCACAGCAGCAATGTCACCTGCCGTTGCTTCATCGGTGTCGACCCGACCGAGTTTATCGAAGACCTGAAGCCCCGTTGTTTTGGCGGGACGAAGACTGCCATCCGCCGTCGATCGGAGAATACTGCCACCTTTAACGAGTTTCCCGGATTCAATTCGGCCAACGGCAATACGGCCGACATAGTCAGACCAGTCAAGGGTAGTGACAAGCATGCGAAGAGGTCCTTCGTCATCAACGACAGGCCCCGGAATCTTTTCGATTATCAAGTCCAATAAAGGTTGCATGGAGCCAGAGCGTGCAGTTTCATCAGCAGAGGCATATCCATCTCGACTTGATGCAAAAAGATAGGGGAAGTCAGCGAGGTCGTCATCAGCCCCAAGTTCAAGAAAGAGTTCGAGGATTTCATCAAGTACCTCATGCGGACGTGCATCCGGCCGATCAATCTTATTCACGATGACAACTGGACGGAGCCGGGCTTCAAGAGCCTTTCCAAGAACAAAACGTGTTTGAGGCATTGGTCCTTCAGCGGCATCAACAAGCACAACCGCGCCATCGGCCATCCGAAGAACCCGTTCAACTTCGCCACCGAAATCTGCATGTCCAGGGGTGTCAATGATATTAATTTTGACGCCTTGGCATTGAATTGCAATGTTTTTTGACAGTATCGTAATGCCGCGTTCTCGTTCAAGGTCTCCTGAATCGAGTATGCGCTCTTTTTCAAGTTGGCTTGTTCTGAATTGGCCACTTTGACGAAGAAGGCAGTCAACGAGGGTTGTTTTTCCGTGATCAACGTGCGCGATAATTGCCACGTTGCGAATGGTGTCTCGGCGCGTCAAAGCGTCTGAAGAACTCGACTCAGTAGCAGAAGGCATAGGGAATGTCCGGGGTGTGCTTGGGCAGGAATGAGGAGGGCGGGGAGTTTTTGAATCAGGCTTTTCGAATAGCTGTGTACAGTCGTTCAATGAGTAAGGCAGCAGTGTCACCGGCAGCAGCAGGTGCGATACCACATCGAATGTTCGGAGCCTTTGGGCAGGCGAGTAATTTGTCTTTTGCAGTTGTTGCGTTTTCCAGGGCATGAGGGCCAAGGAAGATAGCCGCAAGTTCATCACCACCAAGACGAAACTGAAGATGCGAAAGTGCTGTTGCATCAACGAGTTTCGCTGCAGACGCAGCAAGATGCTTGTCGCCCGCGAGAAAGCCACTGGTGTCGTTAATCTGTTTCAGCCCGATGACGTCGACCCCTAAGGCAACAAGAAGTGGCTGTTGTCCACCCTTGGGTTCAAGGTGCACCTGTAGGCAGGATTCGAGATCACCACGTGTTTGGAGGCCAGTGACATAATCTGCGACTCCACAATGACCACTTGTATACGTCGTCATTGTGTCGCTGAAAACCTGGTCGGTTTGTAAGTGGTCACGTGGTAATGGGATGGTAATTGAGTGGAGACGAAGGGGCTCGAACCCTCAACCCCCGCCTTGCAAAGGCGGTGCTCTCCCAATTGAGCTACGTCCCCGCGTAAAGTAGGTCGTTCTAACGCGGTAGTTCTTCAGCTGCACGACTGGTGACACGATACCCTATTCGGCCCGATGTTCCAACAGAGTGCGCGCGCCTGGACTCGAACCAGGGACCTCCACCTTATCAGGGTGGCGCTCTAACCAACTGAGCTACGCGCGCAGCAGCCAAAAAACAAATGTTCTGAGTTGAAAACTAACCTCCCGTGATGTGCGATTGCAACCGGTCGTCAATTTTTACGTTGTCGGGGCCACCTCAAAGTCGGCGCTGACGGCAATCCCCATCTCAGGGTAGGCTCCTCACAGAAGTTCTGCTCATGCTCGAAATAAGGAGTCTCAATCCAATGCCAGGTCATCGTGTGCCTTGTTGTCGTGTCCAACTCTCAATCAGTCGTGTTGTTTTGTTCTGCTGCCTCGTTGGAAGTGTTGCGAGTCAAACTCGCGCCGCGCAGCCCACTGTTGCATACGCCCTCGGGCTCAAACCTAAACAGAGTGTCCAGTATGACATTCCAGACGACACCGGCGCAAAGACGGCGACGCTCGCGATGGAAAAAGCAAATGACATGACCTCATGGGTGGTGCGTTCTTCTCAAGGAATTCTGCTACGACGTTTTGCGGATACCAATGGTGATCGAGTAGTGGATCAATGGAGCTATTATAAAGATGGGCTTGAGGTCTATCGTGATTTAGATACGGACCACAACACAAAACCGGACCAGTGTCGCTGGCTTGGGAGTGCTGGATCCCGCTGGGGTATTGATTCAAATGAAGATGGCATTTTAGATGGCTGGAAGGTTCTTTCACCTGAAGAGGCGACGGCAGAAATTGTTACTGCGTTAGCCAATCGAGATCAGTCACAATTTCAACGCCTGCTTCCGTCAGAGGCAGAGCTTACGGAAGTAGGTTTTCCCCAAGAACTCCTTGATCAGGTGCGTACACAAGTAAAGGAAGCCAAAGAGCGTTTTGGAAGACTCTCGCAGGAGCAGAACGAAGTCACTCCTCAGACGCAATGGACAGCAATGCTGGCAGGCTTACCAGGTGTTCTCCCGAAGTCTCCAGAAGGAGCGGGTGACGATGTTGTGGGATACGACAACGTGGTTGCCCTCACGGAGGGAGTCAACGCGGGTGGTGGGCAGGTCTTTGTCGGATCGTTGGTTCGCTTTGGCAACGTCTGGCGACCACTTGATCTTCCGCGATTGCCCTCTGGTAGTGACACAGTTGCCGAGTCGTTCTCTTTATTTTCGCCTAAAGTGGACGGTGTCGCTTTTCAAACAGGCGATGTCACATCTGAGACGTTGCAGCCATTTCTTGAGCAGTTACGAGCGATTGAGCTGAAGATGCAGGGAGCGACAGGTGCCGATATGGCAAAGCTACTCACGAAGCAGGTTCAGATTCTTGAAGAGGTTGCGGACCTCGCTAAGGGTAATGAAAGAGAGTTTTGGTTACGTCAATTGGCTGAGACGCTTGCTGCTGCTGCGCAGGAGGGAACGATGCCAGACGCTCTTGCTCAGTTAGAGAGTTTGGCTGGCAGCCTGCCAGCAGATGATCCTCTGAAATCATTTCTTGCTTTCCGTTTAGCGTCTGCGAGGTACGCAAGTAGTATGCAGGAACCGGGTGCTGATATCGAAGATGTCCAGGCGGCTTGGCTTGAAGAACTTGCTTTATTCGTGGAGACTCACCCGGACGCGAAAGATGCCGCAGAAGCAATGCTTCAGATTAGCATCGCAGACGAGTTTTCTGGGAAAGAGGAAACCGCAATTGAGCGGTATCAGCAAATTGTAGAACGTTTCCCATCATCGGCATCAGCTCGCAAAGCCAGTGGAGCGCTCCGACGGTTGCAGGCAGTTGGCCAACCACTAGATTTAAGTGGAACAACAATCGATGGGAAAAAGCTGTCACTCCGTAACTTTAAGGGCAAGCCAGTCCTCGTCCACTATTGGGCCACATGGTGTGAGCCTTGCAAAGTTGACATAGCTCGTATCCGTGAGCTGCAGGAAAAGTATCAACGCGACATTGTGGTCGTGGGGATCGCCCTTGATGGAGACAAGTTATCGCTACAGCGTTTCCTTCAGTCGAAACCACTCAATTGGCCGCAGCTCTATGAACCGGGTGGATTGGATGGCCGGTTAGCAGAAGAGCTCGGCGTGCTAACGCTCCCAACAATGCTTCTGCTTGATAAGGCAGGGGTGGTTGTTGAGCGAAATCTCATGGTGACCGATCTCGAGAACAGTCTAAAAAGTATCCTTGCAAACTGACCCAAATCGCATTGTCGCCATGTTCACTTGCTCTGGTGCTAGCGAGAAAAGGTCGTTACTGTTCGCTAGAGATATGAAAATAAGTTCCTTTGAGGTACGGACATGTTTCTATGCTTTGCCGCAACTACCGCGAATCCCCTGTTTTGCCTTGTAGGGCTGTTGCAGTTGATTGGTCTTCTTGTGGCTGGTGCAACGCGTTTCACCCAAGGCACACCGTATGAGCGGACTGGTCAGTGGTCGTGTCTTGTAGCTCTTGGGCTGATCGGAGCCATGTGCGGATTGACGCTACAACTTGGGCCAGGAATAGCAACAACAAGCGCCGTGACGCTTACTCTCATGACAATGATCGTCATTATTGAGTTACCTCGTCGCCGGACCTCCACCTGATCAACCATTGCCCCTGCCCTGCCCTTTCTTTCTCTCTCGCCAGCCTTGCGCGGTTTCTTTTTGCTTGCCGTGTTTTTTCCTCAGAACCGGAAAAAAACTCCTTCCCGGCACCACCCGCTGCCGAATCAATAACTATGGAAGTGTCGCCGGGTGCCTTCAGATTGTTGCTGGCATGCCGGTTTTAATTTGCAAGGAGGGTTCGTAATGCTGATTAGAAAATTCACCTGCTTGGTAGTGGCAATATCTGTTACCGGCTTGGCAGGGTTCACTCATGCTGAAGATATTGCCAAGAGCGTCGCAGTTCGTCTGCGAGACTCAGGCTCACTTGACGGCTATCGTGTAAAGGTTCGTGCAAAACAGGGAACTGTTTGGCTTGAAGGTGAGGTTTCCGATGCCAAGAATATTGCAGCGGCAGTCGGGCTGGCTGAGTCAACGGCAGGCGTTGAGCGTGTTGTTAACCGACTCGCTGTGGCGTCACAAACGTCTGGCAGGCAGTCAAACCTCGCTCTACCCCAGCGTGCTTGGAAAGATGCTGGTGTCCGGCAGCCTCGCCAGCGGATAACGCCCGTCCAGGAACTGCCAAATACGTCAAATGCACGGTATGCGTCGAGTGAAGCGCAGCAGGTAGCATGGGCAAACGAAGGAATGGTCCGCCCTGAGGGTGCCCCTCCCGCCGTACCCACTCGAATGGCTGCGACGCCGCGTCCGATGCGGATGTCGTCCTCAGCGCCAGTCCAGCCTGTTGGAATGCGTTCCATGTCACGTCAAGAAATGATCAGTGGCGAACAGGTTGTTCCTGGTTCGATGCGTTTCTATGAGGGGTCAGCCCAGGTGCCAACCGAGGCAAGCGGGCCGCCAGCCGGGATGCCGCCAGCCGGGATGCAGGGCATGGCTCCTGGGGGTCCTCGTCCGATGGGGGCCGCAGGTGTTGGTGCGCCCCCGATTCCTATGAGGGGCGATGGCCCGAACATGCCGAACTATGCCTGGCCAAGCTACGCGTCCTACCCAAACTACGCTGCCCTGCAGTATCCAACGCAGTATTCACCTGCAGCCTGGCCGTACATTGGCCCGTTTTACCCCTACCCACAGGTGCCACTTGGTTGGCGTAGAGTGTCACTTGAATGGGATGACGGCTGGTGGTACGTCGATTTTGATGAGCGACACGTCCACAGTCATCACCGGTAAGGAGTCACGTGGCGTCATTTCATGACACAATTGAATGGATTCTTCGATTGCACCCTTTGAGTGCACTTCCAAATGGCCCGCCCGGGTATCTCCCGGGCGGGTCTTTTTGTTGCAGCCCCTAGCCGTTGGAATTCATAAAAACGGAAAACTGGACGCAAGTTACGTCGTGCTCAAGGTCGATAGAACCGTTAGTGATGTTTTTTCCACATTACGCACGAGGACAATTTGATGAAAACCCTACCGAAGCTTCTAGCTTTGACGCTCTTTTTGGCTCCAGTATCGTTCACCCAGACAGGTTGCTTCTGGCTGACTGCACAGGGGCCAAATCTTGGTCCACTTGCCGTTCCGATTCCAGTGCCAGTCGGTATTCAGAAACAGAAAGAGGATCAGTTCTGGAACTACGAACGTTATGAAAGAGCTCCTGTTCTTGGCCCAATACCGCCAGGAGGCCCGTGCGAGGCTCTCGATGAACCAAGTGACGATGAAGTCATGAGGGCGATTGAGAAGGCTCGCCCCGTGCAGGGGCCTTGGCCTTTCTTATTCGAAACACAACGAAATAATGTGCGAATTACGAAGCATAAGATCTCAGATTATGTTGATCCGCCGAGGCACTACCCACTTGTTGGCCCTGCTCAATTGCATCACGCTCATTACAAGTGCACGGTTTACTTTCAGGAAGTGAAACGTGTTGGGTGGCCGGTTCCTCACACACTCATTGACGAGGACTGCCAAGAAGTCGTGTATATCGATCATGATCACCTCCACATGGTTGGTGATGTTGATACGGGTGCTGATGCCAATTTTTAACGGCTTTTAGATGAGGTAATCAGCTCATCCCGGTGAGTCATTGTTGAAACTCGTGCGTGCCCCCACCGTGACCGTTGCGGTGGGGGCTTTTTTTCATGGTGGGCAGAATCAGGTAAATGATCGTTTTGAGAGTTCGCAACCGCATATCCGACTTATGCGTTGCTGGATAAATCTGGGAATGGTGCGTCTTGGTCGGAGTAAAGGTTTTCCGGTTGATCGGATGGCGATTTGACCTTGAAACTCCGTAAGTTATCATTCTATGAGCGATAGTCTTTGTAGACGCGAGTTCTTTTAGTCGTCAGTTTTTCGTCAGATAGCCATAGTGTGATGTGGACGGGATCTGACGGATAAGGAAAGGTTCCTCATATGTTCGGCCTTGGAGCAACAGAATTAATCATTGTTGCGGGTATCGTGCTTCTGCTATTCGGTACTCGGTTGCCTCGAGTTATGCGATCTCTTGGTGAAGGTATTGTTGAATTGAAAAGAGGACTGAACTCTTCTGAGGAAGAGCGGATCAGTCAGCCAAATGGACAGGGAACCGATACGCCGAGTTCTCACGAATAATCGGGCTACTAATAAGAGTTGACTCGTAATCCACCAAGTCTGGTTCGTGGTTGAAAGCAAGTAGTCAGGCGACATATTCACTGGTAAAAAAATGTTTGGTCTTGGTCCGCTTGAATTAATGGTGATCGGTGTTCTTGCAGTCATGCTCTATGGAAAGCAGTTGCCGGATGTCGGTCTGAAAGTCGGTAAGAGTCTATCGGAGCTTCGTCGCCAGTGGTCAACCATCTCTCGTGATCTCGATGTGACCGGTGAGATAAAAAACAGCGGCGGGCAGACGCACGCTGGTTCGCGAAGACTTTCAAGCCAATTTGATGATGAGGAAAATGCACCGACGAGTCCAGCTTTCGATCCACCAAGTTCTTCACCCGAGGCTTGATCAAGTCATTTTCTGTGATGAGGAAAAAACGAAACTCGAATATCGAGTGAGTTCTTTTGGGTTGTGCAGCACTTTTCTTTGGTGCTGGGTGGACTTCGTTTCATATGTACATGACTCGAGTTTTTGCTGTCGCTGGTTCTGAAGGGCTTGCTCCTCCTTATAGCCTTCTCAGTATGAGTCTCGGTATATTTCCTTTGTGCACTGCTTTGTTTTGCTTTTATGTCGGGTTCGGGCACGCTAAATAATTGTGTCGGTAGAAACACTACCGGCAGCGTATCGTAGTCTATGTGGCGAACTTCTCTTGAAGTCATGCAGCGATCATTCATGGTTGAGATTCAAAGCATGGTTGTACGAATCAGGTTGAGTCGTTGATCAAAGTTTTTGAGAGGCGGAGGATGTAAAAATGCCTCTAGAACTATTCTAGTCGCACCGAAGTAGCCAAGGCAGGAGGCAGAGCTAATCAGAAAAATCCTTGTCGGGAAGGCTTTCTGTCATCATATTTCAGTTCAAGTTCGGCTTCCTGTTCGGTTGGTGTTGATAAAGCGATGTGGTCGATGTCTTGATTTAAAAACGAAGGCAGGAAGTTTAGTTCTGGCATTGCGTGACGAGAAGGTGTTTTCCAATAGTTGAAAAACATTAGCCTTTAGGGTAAGAGTCGAGATTTAGGCTTTTATGCGACGATGGTATGAAAGCGTTTTTGTAAAAGACAGATTCTCAGGTTTTGAGTGGAAGCCGGATATCAATTGGCTTAGCAACCTTCGAAAAAAGAAAACAATGCGATTTATTTCCCTGTTTCTTGTCTGCGGTTCGATGCTCGGTCTCCGTATCATCTTGGCCGAGAACGTGTATGTGTCGCCTGCAGGGACTGAATCCAATGACGGCAGTCGTAGTAGGCCTTTTAGCAGTTTGAAGACAGCGATGGATCGCACTAAGCCCGGTGACACACTCTGGTTGGCCGAGGGCCGATATGAAGAGCCATTGAAGCTTGGTCAAAAGAAGAGCATCAGGATTCTTCCGGTAGAGGGTGCTGCTGTAGTTATTGATGGTACCGTCGAAATGCCAAAAGCATGGGTTCCAGATGGCAACGGGGTCTGGAGGCAGAAATTAGATTTTGAACCCTATCAGTTGTTTCATGATGACACGCTGGTCTATGTTGCGCGGTGGCCGGATGCAAAATTCGAAGATGGATCAATGTGGCGGATGATGGAATGCATGCGGAGTACAGACGGTGGTTGGGACAAGCATAAAAATAAGTGGGTTGGGAAGACTCGTTTTGGCTTGGTGCACGACGATCGGTTTTATCGTCCCGAAACGCCCGGTTTTCGTGAGGGTGATAGTCGCTATCAAGTGGATCCAGAAATCAGCTTCCAGAACCAGCCAGGGTTACTGGCAGAGTCAGGCAAAGATTTTACAGGTTGTGTCGCCGTATTGAACATTGGGCACTGGCGGACATGGGCACGTCGAATTACTGACCATCGCGCTGGCCAAGGCTATTTTTCGTACGACACTGCGGGTTTGCTCAAGGAACAGATTCATCAGTTTTCTGGGTATCATATTTTGGGACTCGCTGCATTGGATCGACCGAATGAATGGTGGTTTAATTCCGATACAAGAACGGTCTACTACATGCCCCCGTCAGAAGTAGACCCAAATTCGTTAGAGTTGAGAGGACGGGTCCGGGATTTTGGGATCGACTTAGATCGTTGCTCAGAAATTGAAATTCGTGGATTGCACTTTCATGCATCCGGTTTCTGGTTGAAGGAGTGTAATGACGTATCGCTTCACGATTGTAGTTTTGACTATCCCTCCACAAACCGGTTTCTCCATGGCGAGTTTCAGCATGTCGCTGCTTGGAATCCACCGTCAAATGGCAATACCATGCCAAGTTTCTTTGGTGGCAAACGCAACTCGTTTGTGAATAACACAGTGCGGTGGTGTAATGCGCCACTTCACTTGGGCAGTGCGGAAATGGTAATAGAAAACTGCCTGTTTAGTGATATTGAGTGGGAGGTTAATTCCAACGGAGGTTCTGGTGCTGTCATGATTGGAAAAGATAGTGTTTTTCGTCGAAACACTATTACGCGTTGTGGCAATTCTGAGGGCCTTCGTGCGGTCGGTGAAGGAACCACACTTGATCATAATCGTTTGTCAGATATGAGTAATCTTCAGCATGATGGGTCGGCTTTGAATGTGGGGACCACAAAGCACTATAAAGTGCTTGTATCGAACAACTGGGCGCATGACTGTAATCGGCAGGGCATGCGATTTGATTACCACGGGTCCGGAATTCGTCGTCAAGACGGTCAGCTCTACGGTGACGGTGTCTACATGAACAATGTGACATGGAACACGACAGATAATGAAGTGAAAGGTGATCGGCATCTCATTTTAAATAATACGGTGCTGCGGAATAACCATTACCCGAATGTGTTTCAAGAAGAGGTTACGATGTCGATTCAGGGCTTTATGGTGATGCATGAGATTTACAGCAATGCGCATAGCCTGATTCGGAATAACCTCGGAACACTACGGAGTCGGTCATTTCATTTAGACGATGAACCAAAACCGTGGTGGAAACGTTCAGACGGAAGCATAATGCCGGTGGCGACGGTATTGCCAGGAAAAGCTGACCACAACTTTTCGGAGAAGGGAGCCTCGTGGAAGTACCTGCGAGATCCTGCGAATTACGATTTCCGTCCCAAAGCGGACTCCCCATTGGTTGATGCCGGTGCTGTGGTGCATACGAATGAATTGCCAAGCTCGGCCGCCAATTTTCCTGGACAGAAATATGTTGGCTTGGCACCAGATATTGGTGCTTATGAGTGTGGAGCTCCGCGGTACTGGATTCCAGGACGTTTGGAAAGCACGGCAACAGTACCCATACCAAAAAACGGCGGTAGGAATGTGCCGCTGGATGCAGATCTTATGTTTCTTGAGGCCTATCAGGCCGAAGAACATACGGTTTATTTTGGAGAGAATCCCGCAAAGCTAGATGTGATTGCATCCTTGAAGGACACTGAAAAAAATATCGTTAGCCCTCCGAAGCTGAAGACAAAGACAACGTACTACTGGCAAGTGGGTGCTGTAAAAAAGTCAGGCATTGAAACCCGCTCACCGGTTTGGAAGTTTTCAACGACGGATACGAAATGATTGTTTTGTTGAATTACAGGTTTCACGGCTGAACTTTGAGCAGCCCACCCATTGATTTGTATCTAATGCGAACGACTCAAAGATATATCCTTATGTGTTTCGCTTTTGACATTTTCAACAATTCTGCTGAACTTTTCAAACATGTGTTCACAGCATAATTCTTGGAAGAGTTTGCAACACACTTGGCCCATCCGATCCCAACTGGCTCGTGAGGACCATTCTTGACCACGAACGATCTAGATAAGAAGCTGAAAGCCAAGACAGAGATACCTCACCTTTGGCACGCACGATACTAGTAGAAATAGTTTAAATGACGAAGAAACAGTTAGTTTCTTAGCGGGTTAAAAACTACTGCAACAATAAAAAACATGGACGCAGCTATAAGGGCAACACAAGCAATACACATGAATTCACCTACCGAGATTAAAAACCTACGGAATACTAGACACGCCCATTTTTTTTTACAGTTGCCATTTGATGAAACGCAGAAAAAGTCGTGCACTACCGTAACTTTGGTTGCTTAGGAGCCCTTGGGTAGAGCCTAGCTGTGGGTGGAAAGTATGACGAGTACAAAAGTATGACGAGTACAGTGGCATTTAAATGAGTGTTATAGGCATGAATCAGCCTGTCAGATGTGTTCTTGCAGTGAAGGACGGCTTTCTTGCGTCAGTGGACGGTGTGGTTCAATACGGTTTCCATATGTCGGCGTATGACGAATGTAATATGTGTCACGTGCCGGGAAGGAGAGACTCCCGGGTAACGACATGGCTCGGGCAAAAAAGGTGATCCGTGATAAATTATTTAATGCCTTGGTATGTCGGTGACAGTCAGTTTTCAGACGGATCGGTGGGATGTGGTCAAGCGAGATGGTGTTCCCTCATGAGTATGGTTCAGTTCCATAGTCGGGATATTTGTATACCGGAGATTTAAAGGAAAAATCAGTCTGATGAAGAGAATCCAGATAATCTTGATTGCATGCATGGCTTGCTTGAACGTCGTCTGCGGACAAGAGTATGAGCTTGAAGTGTTAACAGCCCCTCGTGCAGTTCGTCTGGTAGCTGAGAGCGAAGAGGGAGCGACAAATTTAATACTGCCCAATGTTCTGTCAATTGATGATAAGACAGCGAAAGAATTAGCAAAGGCGCCGCATTCCGGTCTTTTATTAAATGGTCTTTCGACCATAGACAAAGGCACCGCTCACGAGCTTGCGCAGTTTTCTGGGTTTGTGCTGACACTCAACGGCCTCACTTCTATCAGCCCGGGAGCTGCTCGAGAACTATCAATATTCGAAGGACGAGCGCTGGTACTCAATGGTTTAACCACCATCAACAAAACAGTTGTAGCTGAGTTGGCTGAGTTCAAGGGGCACGCGTTATTCCTTGATGGTTTGACGGATATTGAAACAGAAGTGGCTAGGGAAATCGCAGCTTTCCAGGGAAAATATTTAGGGCTTTACGGATTGGGAACAATCAATGAGGAGGTCATGCGTGCGTTAATTCAATGGCGTGGTGAAAAACTGAGTGTTCGCAAAAAAAGCCTGACAACGAAGGCACGCGTCATCATGGACAAGCACAAGCACTCGTGGAAACCAATTGGGGATGTATGGGCCTCATTTTAGTGAGACATGTCTGTTCTTGTGTCTTTCGTTAGCAGAAGTGCCCTGCCCTTTGGCTGGAGTAATTCGGCCGTTTGTATGCCGCATCTAAATCGATTGCAGTACGGTTTGAAACCATATTTATTGTGCCTGTCCACTGGTGTCTTGGGCTGTAATTGATCCGGGGCCGGTTGCCCGTTTGATCTCCAAAAAAACCCGATTCATGGGGCTTCGAACAAAAGCAGATCTCGATCCGTAGTAGTTCTTCAGTTGCGTTGAAGTTTCTCGTGAGATTGGGCCCGTGTATTGCCCCAAATATGCAGGAAGCGAAACACGTGCAGAAAATCTTTTCGGATTCTGTAGACGTGTTGGGGCTTAGTTACTTTGTCGGCACGTATCACGTTTTCTTAAAGAAATCAGTGGAATTCGGATGAATCATTTGCAGAAAAAGCCAGTGGTGGTTTCCCCTCGTCTCAGAATGAAAGCGAGGCAGGCGCTTGCTGATCTTGACGATATGCGGCTACGGCAATTATTGGAAACCGCTCGGCGTGTTGAGCGGTATGCGGTGGGTCGTACAGAGCAGTCGGTGGCTAACGCTTTGGGGAAACCGCTCATTTTTGTTCGCGCAATGATTGCATTCTGGAAATCTGCCGGAGTGCTTGAGACGAAGCGGGCACGAGCCAAGTTCCTTAAGAACTATGGAAAGAAAAAGGTTCGAGTTCTCTATCAAGCCTTGGAGGCCAGTCGATAGGAAGAATTTGCTAGATTTTGCGGCTTTCTTGAACGAGCCAGCATGCTTCTCAACCAGTTGTCTCCACTCGCGTGAAATATTCGGAGTGCTCATTAGTGCGACAAGCACGTCGTTCACAGACAAGTACACTCAAAAATTTGATCATAAGGCAAACGTCACGTACTCTTGATGGATCGCTTGGTGTTTGGAGAGTTTTTTTGCTCTATTTTGTGTATGCGTGTATGTTTGAATTGTAATACGCGAATATGTACTTCGTGCTGTTCCGCGAGGGGTCTAATGAGTCGGTGGCGAAAGGAATGTGATGACTGCTAACCGACGAAACCAAGCACAAGCAAAGCTTTACTTAGCGAAACCAGCTTGTGCCGCAATGTTTGTGTTTTTGCTAGTTGGTGGAGGACGACTGTTAGCTGAATCAGTCACGGACGTGCAGAAGGATGCTGCAGCTGCAATGAAGATTCTTCAGTCATGGGAATCAGAAGGAAGGCTATCTGGAGAAAGAGTACTTCATATCATTGCCTGGCGCTGTCGCGATAGAGATTTCCCCTCAGATTATCGCCACCGCCTTCAGCAAATTATGCTGCATATTCAAAACTTCTATCAGAAGGAGATGGTCCGGCATGGTCTTGGTCGCCGCTCGTTTAATCTGGATATGCAGCCAGGTGGTGAAATCGTGATTCACGAAGTTATTGGTCATGGAAACTGGCGCGATTACAAAAAATCTGATGGAAATAGAATCAAAAAAGAGTGTGCGATAGTCCTTCGAGAAAAAGGAATTCGTGTTGATCAGGAGACCATCATGATCTTCACAAACCTCACCGAGTGGGATCCAAAAAAGAAAATATTTTCACACAAAAGCCCATATTATGCTGGTGGCGATTGGCGTAAGGGTGTTGCATGGCAACTTGATAGTGAAGAGTTGGATATTCAGAATCTCCCACTGAAGAAGCCGTTGATTACTGATGGAGAATACGGACGTATTTCGTTGGGGAAACATAATTCAATTTTTATTGGAGGTATGGCTCATGAGCTTGGGCACGCACTTGGCCTGCCCCATTGTCGCGGGAGTGCAGACGAGAATCGCTCTGGTACTGCACTAATGGGAAGCGGAAATCGCACCTATGGCGATGAGATCCGAAATGAAGGTAAGGGGACCTTTTTGTCACGTGCCCATGCACTTCGGCTCGCCTCGCACCCTCAATTTTCTAACTCTGTAGAAGGTTTTGGGCGTGGAGGGCGAGCGGCTTTTCGTGACTTGAAAGTCATCCCAGTCGATGGCCAGAAGGCTTTTCGAGTCACAGGTTGCGTTGAGGGGTGGCCGCCAGTGTACGGAATTGTTGGTTACCTCGATCCAGACGGCCGGCAGGACTATGACGCACGGGCTATTACCACAACGCCTGATCAGCACGGTCTGTTTACTCTTGTCTGCAATGACCTGGTTCTTGGAAAGTCGGCCAGTCTGAGAGTCGTTGCCTGTCATACAAATGGTTCCACGACGACTATTCAATTTCCGTATGCAGTGGGAGACAATGGTACTGTTGATATCAGAACAATGAGATGTCTATTTGGCCTTCGAGAATTTTCCAAGGTGCTGGCTGAAAAAGGTGTTGAAGCGGCAAGGCAGGCAGTACCTCATAATAAGGAAGCCTCTCGATACGCCGTTGCAGTGCTGCAGGGGCGCGAAAGAATGAGGGAAATGGTGAAGCCTGATCGTGTGCCAGCATCAGTTGATTCGCTGCTACTATCGAAAGTCGAGCCGACGCGAGCGGTTGTCGGGTGGTTAGAACCAACGTATGACAACCTGCCACGAAAAGATCCGTTTCTTGAATCAGCAGGGAAACTATTCGAGTCAGGTATTTACGCGCATGCTCCGTCTGAGCATCAGTATTCTCTTGATGGTGCATGGCGTCAATTAAGCGGAGAATGCGGTCTTCCAAGTCAGGCTGGCGGTACGGTTGTCTTCGTTATTTATGCAGACGATAAAGAAATTTTTCGTTCGCCGATTGTCCGGACTGGCAAAACAGAAACGTATGCCGTTGATTTGACAGGAGTGAAGGAACTGGTCCTCGCTACCGATGATGCGGGTGACGGGAAAGCCGCTGACTGGGGCCTCTGGCTCGCTCCAGTGTTGACCCGGTAAGCACATGCATCCCGAGGCTCAGCTAGAGGCCGCGCAAGGCAGTCACGAGTAAAGCGAAAAGAACTACCATGCAGGCAACTGTGACGATTCCCAGAGCAATACCGGTGGCATTGCTTTCGGCGGGGGCATCGACTGTATCGTATGGTTGGTTTGGTCGTCTTTCATGATGCTTCAGCACAATTTTTCCAGAAAAATCAATAAATTCGGTATCGATTCCAGGAGGAAGTTCTCGAATCCCCCGAAGGTACAAGTCACCACGGTACTGTTTGAGTTGTTGGGCTTGTGAGAGAGACAGCGTTCCGAGTGATGTCAAAGACATGCTCTTCCCGGAATGCTGAACAAGTGCTGCGAGTACCTCAGAGTTCAATTTGCTCAGACTATTTAAAGAAAGTCGGCCTCGATACCTGGCAAGGATAGACGCCTCTTGTATCGTAAGAGTTATAAGACCCCCAAGCGATAGCCCCCGGCCAGCATGAGTGATTAAGATTTCAAGCACTTCAATATCAATGTGACGCAGATTGTCGAGGTAGAGGGTGCGGCCATTGTGTCGAACCAAAGAGTGTGCAAGTTGTTCATCAATAAATTGAATGCCATCAAGCCGGAGAGATTCCAACGTTTTGACCAAATGTCTTGCTATTTTAGGCTGGATGGTTTCAAGACCACTAACAGCTGATGAACGTCCTCGGCAAGTTAACCATTTTGCGAGGCGAGGGTCATTGATTTCTGAGAATTTGTAGCTACCACGTGCTGCTAAGCGAAGGGCCCTTCTCTCTTCTGAAGTGAATGTGAAGAGTGAAGTTGGCCAGAGTGTCACAAAAAACCGTTCAATTGCTGCTTGGTACGGTTGCCACCAGGAAAAAACTAATTGAAAAGCTGTACGACCAGTGTTGTGGGTGGTATGAAAAAGGGTGTCCGGGTGGCTGAGGTCAGTATGAACTCGCGGGGCCGAATGGCCTCTTTCCCATTTAACAATGCCATCGTTTTCAGGATGAACCTGGTTCGTCTGGCAATTTGGACAGAAAACAAACTGGAGAGGTGCCGCCTTAAAAAAAAGGTCACAGTTTGGACACCGTCGCCAATTTTCAGCTAAATTTGGCTCGCTGTGCACCTGAGAAGCGTGGCAGACCCGGCATACAGACATTTGACCTTCTCTGACCGAGATTGGTGCGTCGCATTGCGGACAAATTCGTGGAATGTTAGTCACGTGGTTTGATGAGATATTAGATGAAATATGGTAATTTTCGCCGAAACTATGACTACGGCCCCCCTGCCTGGCGATGAACGGGCGACTCGCCCCCCCACAAATATGTAGTATAGCAACTAGTTTAAAGCCTTCAAAACCGCCTACCATCGAGCGCCTGAGTCGCCAAACTTAGTGCGTTCGATTGTCCTATTCGACAGTTTTGAGTTGGCAGTGACCAATTCGCGTGTTACAACATTGTTGTTCGACCGATCCGCGTCTGCACTCCGAATCGCTTGGGAGTTGCGGCTTGTGCATTTGGCGCGAGTCACAGTCGTTTATTTTTTCTAACTCCCAATGGTTTTGAGGTTGCAAGGTTTATGTCCCGGAAGATTTACGTGGGAAACCTCCCATGGTCGACCACGTCTGCCGACTTGGAGGCAATGTTTGCTGAGCATGGAGCGGTTAGCTCAGCTGAAGTTATTTCGGATCGTGAGACCGGTCGGTCACGCGGTTTTGGATTTGTTGAAATGGAATCCGATGAGGGTATGCAGGCAGCTGTAAATGCCCTTAACGGACACGAAATGAATGGTCGCCCGTTGACTGTCAACGAAGCTCGTGAGCGAACGCCACGATCAGGTGGCGGTGGCGGTGGCGGTGGTCGTGGTTACGGTGGCGGTGGCGGCGGCGGCGGTCGTGGCTATGGCGGCGGTGGCGGCGGTCGCGGTGGCTACGGTGATCGGTACTAAAATACGTTTTGATATTCTGAGTAAACGCTCAAAATAATATTTGTATGAATCGGGGGGTTACTCGATTGGGTAAACCCCCCGTGCAATACAGAAAGTGCGCGTTATATTCAAAAAAGCATTGTGTTCTCTGTTTGAACAATGAGCGTGTCATATGTTTGATGCGGCTTTATTTTTACGGTTTGGACGATGTGTAGTGTAAATTTGCGTCGATACACAATTACCTGCGATGTGAGAGTATTTAGATGAGTCCGATGCCCGGTAAGAAGAAGTTTGCGAAGGCTCCCCGAAAACGTGCGAAGCCAAAGCTTAAAGCAAAGAGAAGGGATCCCATTTTCATTGATGGGGTTCGTCCTCGGCCTATGTACGTCGATTACAAGGATCTCGAGCTCATTGGTAAAATGGTGAATCGGCAAGCTAAAATTATTGGTCGGCGTAAGACAGGGTGTACTGCTGTTAGTCAGCACGCTGTTACGCAGGCTATTAAGCGTGCACGGTTCATGGCTCTTTTGCCTTACGTTGCTGATTGAGACGGCGGGTTTTTATGGCAGGTGAACCTCCCTCAGACTCCTGGTTCAGGTGTCGCCGGATCGTTGAGTTCCGTGATACGGATGCGGCAGGGATTGCACATTTCTCTGCGTTTTTTTTCTGGATGGAATCGACTGAGCACGAGTTTTTGAGAGAACTCGGTATCCGTGTCGTCGATAATGATCCAGAAGATAAGGAAACTCTTCGTCAGGAACTTGCCTCAAAGGAAGAACCCGACCGTGAACTCGAGGTGAGTTGGCCTCGGGTTTCTGTGTCTGCAGACTATAAAACTGCTGTTCGGTTTGGTGACACTCTCGATGTCTTCATTGCTGTGGCTGAACTAGGCAGCTCGAGCATCACGTATCGTTTTCGTTTTGAAAATTCAGGAAGCCTTGTTGCTACCGGAACGGTTGTTGTTGTTCGATGTCTCATGCGGCATGGAATGAAGCCGTTACCAGTAAGGCTTCCAGCCAGTATTTTGGAACCTATGAAGGCTTATCAGTTACCAACGCAATAGCCATTAATCACTCCTTAACATACTGGTCTGGGGTTTCAGTTTCGTGCTTAAAGCAGAATTACTATCGAAGTCCTTTCCGACGCCGTCGGGCTCGTTGGACATATTGTCAGATGTAAGTCTGTCTGGTGGTGAGGGCGAACGGCTTGTTGTGATGGGACCAAGCGGTTCAGGGAAGAGTACGCTTTTGGCTATACTGGGTGGGCTTGAGCCACCCACCTCAGGCTCCTTGCAACTGGGTGACGTGAAACCGTACGAATTAAATGCAGTTTGCCGTGCTGATTTTCGGAATCACCATATTGGGTTTGTTTTCCAGGATCATTGCCTGCTTGAATCGTGTACAGCGATTGATAATGTGTTGTTGCCGGCATTGGCCAGTGGAAAAGTCAAGGATTCACTCGTTGAGCGAGCCCAATCCTTATTGGAACGTGTTGGATTAAAAAATAGAGCGAGTCATCTGCCTGCCGAACTTTCTGGAGGAGAACGACAAAGAGTTGCGGTGGCTCGTGCCCTTTTGTTGTGCCCCACCGTGCTGCTGGCTGATGAGCCAACAGGACAGCTTGACTCGAATACGGCTGTGCAGGTAATTGACCTTCTTAATGAATTGGTCGATGAAACGGGAAGCCTGCTCTGCATTGTGACTCATGATGAATCCGTAGCAGAACGTGTTGCTGGATGTCCGCAGGGGCGTCGCCTCCGTCTCACCGATGGCCATCTTGTAAAATGAGAAATTCTCAGCAGAGTACTTCACAGCCCATCCGTTTAGTCCGCAGTTTGGTCATTCGTTGCGTCTGGCAATGGTTCCCCCAGCTGCTGGCTCTTGCCGGGACAGCTTCGGTGATCGCCATTGTGATTAGTGGCAGCCTCGGAGTTGGAGATTCTATACAGCATGGACTCTTTCAAATGGCTAACCAGCGACTTGGAGGAATTGCAGCCGCAATAATTGGTGAAGAACCCTTTGAGAAGCAATTCTCGGAAAGACTCAATGTGTCCTTTCAACAGCGGGTTGATGTTGATTCTTCGGAATGTCAGCCTGAGCTAATTCCAGCTATCGTTGTAGACATGACAGTTGAGCGTCCAGCGGGTGGGGGGCAGTCCCGTGCCTCAGCTATTGCAACGCTTCTTGGGTGTGACCAACCATCTGCCCTTCGTTTTGATGTCGCGGCCTCAAAACAAAAAGGAGTTCAAGTAAGTCAACGACTGGCGGACCTTCTTGGGTTAAAAGTAGGAGATCCAGTCATTCTTCGTGTGAACGAGCGATCTGCAGTGCCTTCTGATATGCCGCTCGGCCGGCGTCAAGGTTCTAGTCGCAGTCGGCGTGTAATTCTTACTGCTACGTTACCATCCGGAAGCGTTGGAGACTTTTCACTTTCCGCAACAGAGCCACCCGCTGGTGTTGCCTTAGTCTCTTTAACCCTCGCTGAAGAGCTTCTTGGCTGGACTGATAAAAGGAATGGAGTTTTTCTTGCAGGGAGCGACTGTCACCAAGGCTATGACGATATTCTAAAGCAATGTTTAAAGCCGACGTTGGCTGATCTTGGACTTTCGCTTACACGTTATCCAGACGGTGGATGGATAGGCCTTACGAGTCGGAGAATGGTTCTTGAGCAAACCGTAGACGCTGCAGCACAGCATGCGATGGGTGACCTGGGTGGAGTGCCGTCGCTTGTGTTTCTTGCAAATGAGATCTATGGAGGGAGTAGTTCGGCGACTGCAAGAGTCCCATATTCAACGGTGCTTGGAATCCAGAGTACATCTCATCCAGTAGGCGACCTTGTTGATCAGAATGGGAAATTAGTGCCAATGCCGGTTGGAGATGAAGTCGTTATCAACAGCTGGCTCGCTGATGATCTGGCTGCGCAAGGAAGTCCAGTTTCTGTCGGGGATGAAATAAGTTTTCGTTCATTTGTTCCAGAAACAATTCATGGGAGTGTGACTGAAAGGATTCATCATTGTCGAGTTGCTGGAATTGCGGCAATGAGTGGCTTGGCAAAATCCCAGGATGTTGTGCCGACTGTCGAAGGGGTGACTGATGAAGAATCAATTGCTGACTGGGACCCCCCCTTCCCTTTCGAACGAGAACGCGTGCGGACAACTGCACCGCACGACGAAGATGATCAATATTGGAAGCAATATGGATCAGCTCCCAAGATGTTTATGCCTCTTACAAGGGCTCGTGAGATTGCGGGAAGTCGCTTTGGTGAAACAACAGCGTGGCATCTTCCGTCTCTCTCACAGGAAAAACTGGATAAGCTTGCGGTCAGTCTGGCTGCTGCCGTCCCACCGCAATCGGTGGGCTTGGTTATTCGCCCATTGGCTGCCCGGGCACATGTTGCGGCGAAAGGGTCAACGCCGTTTGGAGTTCTCTTTTTAACACTTTCAAGTTTTCTTGTCATGGCTGCAATTATTTTGTTGTGGTTATGTTTCGGGCTTCTCGTTTCCTCACAGCATCAGACACTCGGCGTGCTTGCGGCAATTGGGTGGCGTCCAAGACGGATTGCCAAGGTGCTCACTGCAGTTGCAGGAGTGCCTATTTGTCTTGGTGTTTTTGTCGGTACTGTTTTGAGTCCATTGTGGTCGCAAGTGCTCTTGGTGCAATTGGGAGAAGCATGGTCGAAGGGGATTGAAGCTGAGACAGCTACAATTTTTACTATGGCGACCCCAAACGTAACGACGCTTTTTTTCGGAGCGACAATGACGATGTGTATTGCCATGGCTGCTGTTTTTACAGCGGCGCTAAGAACTGGTGCCCAGCCCCCCTTGCGACTTTTTCACGGATATGTTGCAGGTTTTGCGTGCCTTCCTTTTTGGTTTCGTCCGTGGGGAGCAGTCAGTTCGGTTATTGGGCTTGCTGGCCGGAATCTTTTGCGACGTCCAGTTCAAAGTCTGTCCGTAATTCTCATGGTGTGCCTTGCCGAGTTTCTCATTGTATTTGTCTCGGGTTTTGAGTTGGTGGATTCAGGAGACTGGCGAAAATTAAACTCTCCAACAGGTGGGTGGACATATGTTGCGAACTTTGCAAATCCAACCAGTCTCAATCCAAGTGTCCCGGCGGTAAACGAACTTCTCAGTCTCAATGCAAGCCAATGTGAACGTCTTGAGCAATCGACCATTGTGCTTCTCCGTTCCAATCAAGGTGATGATGCAAATTGTTCGAACCTTTTTTCAACAAGGAACCCACGCGTTGTTGGGCTGCCAGATTCATTGCTTGATCGAGGCGGCTTCCGCTTTGTGGATCACATTGCGTTGCCCGATGATCAAAAGAATCCGTGGCATCTGCTGCAGATGTCCGAAAGAAAACAAGGAGAGATTCCAATTGTTGTTGACGCGGCGACCTCTCAGTGGGCTTTGAGATTAGGAGGGCTTGGATCAATTGTGAGACTGAATCCTGCGAACGGTTCGATATCAAAAGAAGTCGTTTCTGGTGAGCAGCAGGATGGTGTTCGGTGTCGTATAGTTGGATTACTTGAACCGAGTATTTTACAAGGACTGATTCTCATTGGAGAGAATGACTTCACGCGAGTATTTCCATCACAGAGTGGATACACTATGGCGTTGGTCGATATGCCAAGACCTTCTGCTGGCGTTCCTGAGTTTGCAAGTCGAGACCAACCCGAACAAGCATTAGCAGCTGCTTGGGCAGATTTTGGCGTCCGCTTGGAATCCACCCAAGATCGACTGAGCCGTCTTTTCGCTGTACAGAATACATTTCTTGCTGGATTTCAAAGTCTCGGAACGATCGGTCTCTTTCTTGGTACTGTTGGAGTGGCTGCAGTTGGTATTCAGGGGGTGTTCGAGCGACGAAACACGCTCGCCATTTTGCTTGCGATGGGGTTCAGGCGAAGGCGGCTTGGAATGGTACTTTGGCTAGAATCAATGATTCTCGTTTCACTCGGTATTCTCCTGGGTGGCATGAGTGGTTTTCTGGCTACGATTCCTTTCACACGTGGTGCAGAGCAGTCTCTTCCATGGGGGTGGCTGCTGCTTTCAGCAGGAGGGACATTTGTCGCAGCTACGATCGCAAGCCTGTGTGCAGGCCTGTTGGTACCTGTTGCCAATCGACCATTGAGTGAATAACAGGTCCTGAATCCCGTTTGCACCATGGACATGGTACGCGGTAGGGTGGCATTCTTGGTATCAAAGAAAATGCCATATTGAGGAATGGCTCGTAAGGAACGTTTAGTCCCAATGCATATCGCAATAATACTGCCGCGATGGGTCGGTGACCTTGTTATGTCGACACCCATGATCCGTGCAGTCAGACAACATTTTGGTAAGGACGCCAAACTCACTGCGGTTGTGAAACCATTGTTTCAGGACGTTTTGGCTGGAACGGATTGGTTTGATGAATTCATTGCATATGATCGCCATAGCAAAAAGCAGGAATCGAGTTTTCAGCAGGCAGCAGCAGCATTGCGTTCTGATCGTCCGGATATCGCCCTTCTCGTTCCAAATTCACTATCGTCAGCGGCTCTTGCCTGGTGGGGTGGATGTCGGAAGCGGGTTGGCTATGCACGGCACGGAAGAAGGTTCCTTCTGACGGATCCCCTTTTCCCTATCCGAAATGGTTGGCAAGTTGAAGTCATGTCAACAGCACAGCACTCGATGGATCTTGCTGAGCAAATAGGCGTGCCTAGGCAACCCTTGGAGCTTGAGTTGGCAACTCTGCCAAAAGATGAAGAGGTAATGGACTCATTAATATCAAGGTTTTTTGAAGGCTGGACCCAAAGCAATACTCAGCCACTCTTTGTGTTTAATGATAATGCTGCCTATGGACCTGCTAAATCGTGGGGGGGTGAAAGGTTTGTTTCTCTTGCAAGGCAATTGCTTCAGTCGTATCCAGATGGCCGGATTGTTGTCCATTGTGGACCTGGTGAACGCGATGATGCTCGGTCCCTTGAGTCAGCACTTAGTGATTCGAGAGTACGAAGCCTTGCCGATGTTGAAAAACTTCCATTTGGATTATCGAAAGCATTGTTGCGTCGTGCGTCCATCGTAATTACGACGGATAGTGGTCCCCGTCACATTGCTGCTGCATTCCGAACGCCCACGGTCGTTCTTCACGGTCCTATGGATCCACGACTCGGAATGTCAGACCACAAGAACCTGATAGAGCTTCGAAAAGAACTGCCTTGTTCACCGTGTGGGCAACGCATCTGTCCACTGGAGCATCATGACTGTATGGTAGAGTTAGCCGTTGATGATGTAGCACATGCAACGGGTGAACTGCTGGCTATGGTTTCTCGTAAGGCCGAAGCCCATCCGTCGAATTTGGAGAACGTTGAATGACTCATGTCTTTGGTATGCTCGCAGCCATTGCTCTGACGGCTATCTGTTGGGGTGTGTACGGACCAGTCCTCCATTTTGGACGGGATGCAATGCAATCAGCACTGCGACCATTTGTCTGCGTGGGGCTGGCTTATTTTCTTATTGCTGTGATTGCACCGGTAGCATTGTTGTGGCGAGCGGGGGAAAAAGGCAGCTGGACGTCGAAAGGTGTTCTGTGGAGCATGCTTGCGGGCGTGGCCGGTTCCCTCGGAGCATTAGGAGTAATTCTTGCACTTACTGCTGGAGGTAATCCGATTTATGTGATGCCCCTTGTGTTCGGCGGAGCACCTGTTGTGAATACGCTTATGAGTGCGTATTTCAATAAATCTTTTGATCAGTTGAAGGCACCTTTTCTTGCCGGGCTAATTCTTGTAATTACTGGTGCTGTCACCGTGTTAATCTTCAAGCCCCAAGTACATACCAAGCCCGATCCGCCACAAGTGACTGCAGCAGCGCAGGTCGATAGCAGTGACGCTGTTGCTGTTGAAAAGAAAGCAGAGCGGTTTATTGAGATACTCCTAGCCGTTTCTTTGGCGCTTTTGAGTTGGGGGGTCTATGGTCCCGTTCTGCACAAGGGTCAGTCAGCGATGGGAGGAAGTCGTTTTCGGCCGCTGATCTGTATTGGAATAGCCTATTTCCTCATTGCGGTTCTTGTACCGCTTTCGCTTCTCCAGCCACTCGGTGATAAAGGCAGTTGGAGTCTTGTTGGAGTTGCCTGGAGTACCGCTGCGGGTTCTCTTGGTGCAATTGGTGCTCTAGGAACAATTCTCGCGTTTGCCTGTGGAGGCAAACCATTTACGGTTATGCCAGTGGTGTTTGGTTGCGCACCAGTGATCAATACGCTTACCACACTGAGCTTATCGCGTACTCCGACATCTGCATTGAGCCCGTTTTTTCTTGCGGGGATTTTGATTGTGGGCGTTGGAGCAGCGACCGTGCTTACCTTCGGTCCACGTGGACATGCTCCACCGAAGCCTGTCTGACATGCTCAGGGTTGAACAAAATCCTATGTCCCTCGGGTGTTGCCAAACCACGTGATATGGTGTCTTTGGCAGAGTTGAAAACCAAGTTTTTTGCAAGCTGATTCAAGCCAGATAGCCTCTTCCAGGAGTCGTGATTGCGTGACACCCTGAGGCATGAGGTAGACATGTCGAGCCTGCTTTGACTGTGGGTGAATCTCCAGATCATGGAGCCATGAAACTGCTTCATCCAAATCAGAAGGAGAGTCAATTACAAATTTGATTTGGTTGGGTGTTGCCCGAAGGAGTTGAATAATATCGTCCCGACGACGGCGTTTCTCATGTCTCTGCTCCCATCCGGTTTCTGCACTAGGTGTCGAAGACCGCAGTTTTGGGCTTAATGACATGAGATTGGCTGCTGGTGGTCCTTCGGTTGGTATCACGGTTGCTGCCGTCTCGATGGTGATGTGCTGTCCCTCTTGCTGCAGAATGTCGCAGAGAACATGAATGTCTGCAGCAAGGAGTGGTTCGCCGCCAGTGATTACAACATGCTTGAGCCTGTGATTGAGGATTTTGTCCACCAGCTCACCGACGGTACGATTCATCCCAGTCGGTTCCCACGACGTAAACGGGGTGTCGCACCAGGTGCATCGTAGGTTGCATCCGCTTGTTCGCACAAAGACACTCGGTGTTCCTGCAAGCCGGCCCTCACCCTGCAGTGAGGGGTACAACTCAGCAATCTGAACCACAGTTTGTTTCCTTTGAGGCCATGAAGGCTGTAACCCTTGGATCAGGTATGTTCACTGCTGCGAAGCCCGCTGCCCGAATAAGGCATGAGTCACATTCTCCACACGGTTGCCCACCTTCTTTTGGATCATAGCAACTCGTTGTCAGTCCATAGTCAACGTGAAGCGAAAGCCCTAAGCGAATAATCTCAGGCTTGGTAAGCGACACGAGTGGTGCCAGTACTGTAAGGTGAGTTCCTTGAACTCCCGACTTGGTTGCCAAGTTGGCTAAAGACTCAAACGCATTCAAGAATTCAGGCCGGCAATCCGGATAACCACTGTAGTCAATAGAATTCACTCCAAGGATAATTGAAGAGGCGTCGCGTGTTTCTGCAAGTGCCAGAGCAAGCGATAGAAATACCGTATTGCGGGCCGGTACATATGTCACAGGAATTCCATTGCTAATAACATCCTCGCTTCTATTTTTTGGTACGGCAATTGATTGATCGACAAGCGCACTGCCACCGAATGCAGCTAAATCAATCGCAAGCGTGACGTGATCAGAAATACCGAGATCATTCGCAACAGCCTTCGCCGCCTGCAATTCAATTCGGTGCCGTTGCCCGTAATCAAATGAAATCGCCGTAACCGAGTACCCTTCTGCGAGCGCCCACGCCGCACTTGTTGCCGAATCAAGCCCACCTGAAAGGAGAACTATAGCCTCGCCTTTCCGAGACGCTTTGTTCATGGCACAATCCCTTTTATGAATACTCTCAACACAAACCTTGATCCAAAGCCGTCTCGAGACATTCTCGAGACATTCGAAAACCAGTTTCCCAAACGTGACTACCTGATCGAAATTGTGTGTCCAGAATTTACGTCGGTCTGTCCGAAAACCGGCCAGCCAGACTTTGGCACACTCACTTTTCGCTATATTGCAAGCGAACGATGTGTCGAACTCAAGAGTCTGAAATTGTACCTGCAGGCGTATCGGAATGCGGGAATATTTTATGAGAATGTCAGTAATCAAATCGTTGAAGATTTGGTTGCACTGCTTGAGCCAAAACACTTTACCCTTGTCGCTCAATTTACTCCCCGCGGCGGGATTTCGTCGTGTATCACCATTTCGCAACCGGATGGCCAGCATCTTTCAGCGGCAAAATGACCAATTTCATGCAGTGAGATAGTGTTCGTTCAGTCCGGACGTTTCAATTCACCTTCCTTCAGGATATTCTGCCGCAATGTCTCGATCAAATCGTCATGTTCTTCTTTCCGCACTCGCTGATGAATCTGCGTTCGATCTGACGGCCGTAGAGCAATTTACGGCGATGGCGGCACTAGGTCTTGAGTATTACAGTCTTCGATTTATTGATGTTGGTAAAGGCATCAAAAATGTAATGGATCTCACGAAAGGTGAGATTCAGAAGGTGAGACACTTAGAAGATAGATTTGGTCTTAATGTTGCATCAATTGCATCACCAATTGGGAAAGTGAAGTTGGTTGATCAGCCTGACGGAACAAAAAATAAGTTTGTTCCTTTTAAGAAATATTTACACAAAGATGTTGCAAAGGTATGCGAGAGGGCCCATGCATTTGAAACTAAACTTATTCGTGGGTTTTCATTCTACCCGCCGATGGGAGACTCCCCGGAAGCGTACCTGGAGCAAGCCGTTGACCAAATCGGGCAGATTGCAGAGTCCTGCCACCGTTCAGACCTGACATTTGGTCTTGAAGTGGAAGCAAATCTGGTTGGCCAAAACGGTAATTTGCTTGCTGAGATTCATCGCCGGGTGAACCACCCAGCTTTGGTGCTCGTGTTTGATGCGGCAAATCTTCTGGTTCAGGGATTTTCAACCCGACAGGTTTTCAACCAGTGGGAAGCGATGAAGCCTGGTCTTGGTTGGGTGCACATTAAGGATTATCGAAAAGTGACGGCATCGATGCGTGGTAAGCATGTGAATGAGGATCTGCTTGCCCATTTTGTGCCGGCAGATCGTGGAGCGGGCGGCCATGTCAAAATACTGAAAGATCTCAAAGAAATGCTTCCTGCACTGACACGGCGTTTAAAACGGCGAGGAATCCCTGGCGTCTTCCTTGATCTCGAACCACATGTACGCGGTGGGGGGCAATTTGGTGGAACGAGTGGTCCAGACGGAATGGGAATCGCATTAAGAAGTTTATGCGGGCTCCTTGATAAAACTTCTGTAAAATATCATCTGCGGGACTTTGATGACCTTTTAGCGGCGCGAGGCATGTAGGGCGTCGTAGTTTCGACATCGCATTGCGCAGGAACACAAAGAAAAATACTGATGGCTGAAACAACTGAACCGGGCAGCTATTTTGTCGCCAATTATCCGCCATTCGATCGTTGGACCGAAGACGCTGTCCCTCACGTGGTAGACGCGTTTGGAGCACCGGCCACCGATGCTGACCTTGGACTTTATCTTCACATTCCGTTTTGTCGGAAGCGATGCAAGTTCTGTTACTTTCGGGTCTATACAGATGTTGCTGCATCTGATGTTGAGCGATATTCCAACGCAGTCATTGAAGAGGCTCGTATGGTTGCTGATCAGGCTGCAATACGAGGGCGTGCCCTGAAGTATGTGTACTTTGGTGGTGGAACACCATCGTTTCTCAGTGTGAAGCAACTTGAGCGTCTGGTTGATGGTCTGCATGGAAGCTTCGGATGGGACGACGCGGAAGAGGTCACCTTCGAGTGTGAGCCGGGCACTTTATCGGAGCCAAAAATTTCTGCTCTCAAGCGATTAGGCGTTACTCGAGTGTCTCTTGGCGTTGAAAACTTCGATGATGAGATCCTCGAGTCGAATGGACGCGCACATCTCTCGAATGAAATCTTTCGCGCGTGGGATTGGATACAGAATGCTGGATTTCCAAGCACAAACATTGATCTCATTGCCGGAATGGTGGGGGAGACGACCGAGTCGTGGGAGCAGACGGTTGAAACAGCACTTCGTCTTGCTCCTGATAGCCTGACGATCTATCAGATGGAACTGCCATACAACACCGTCTTCGTTAAAAGTAGTAAGGATAACGGTGAGGCTACTCCGGTAGCTGACTGGCCCACAAAAAGGGGTTGGGTCGATTGGGCCTTTAATCGATTCGTGGAAGCAGGCTATTCAATCTCAAGCGCGTATACATTGGTTCGAGATCCCCAAGAGGTGGAATTTCATTATCGAGACATGTTGTGGGAAGGCAGTGATCTTGTCGCTCTTGGTGTAGCCAGTTTTGGTCATCTTTCAGGAATTCACTACCAAAATAAGACCCATTGGGACGACTATCTGGCGGCCATTGATGCTCAGGAATTGCCGCTCGGTCGTGGCTTGGTCGCAAAGCCACGAGAGTTACTTATTCGAGAGTTGGTGCTTGGTCTTAAAAAGGGTTCTGTTGACACAGTGAGGCTCTTCGACAAATTCGGCGTGGACTCAGTCGTCGAATGGTCGGAGGCATGGAGTGAGTTGGCCAGACAGGGATTTTTGGAACCCATCGGAACAACGAGGTCTCCGCAACTCACACGGAGTGGATTGCTCCAGGTCGACTCGCTTCTCAACCGGTTTTTCGATTGATACACACAACCGGTACCATTGTGTTTTTGGGCACAAATGAAGGGCTGAATTGAAGCAGACGGCCATGAATCGGTGAATTTGCCCGTCTGTTCTGTTAAAAAACGGGTTTACGGGCTTCAATTTGTTAGCGAGAGCTTTTTGACGTTACCTTTTCTGGGTGTGTGCGGTTACTGTGGAGTAAGTCCCTAGGAGTTTTCTATGCGTTCCGCACTCAAGCAAACTGTGTTCCAGCCGTCTTCATCCGGCCCGGACAGTGGCAGTAAGGATCTCGAGCGTATTCCACCGACCAAAGAGATACGTGAACGCCTCCGAGCCCTGTCTGCTGACATGGTTGCCTCGTGGTCATGCGAGGGGCTTCCGTCGGACGTTAAGTTACACGACGGGCTGAGAAAAAAAGCTCAGGAAATCATCGTAAGAGCAGGTGCAGATCTTTCGTTTGCTGGATGGACAATGGTCACAATACTCTCTGAGGTATGGCGTTATCGTATTGCTTCCACCGCTGCAGGTCAGAGACTTCTTCTCTTGCCGGACTGTCCGCTCGCACAGGATTCAGCGAAGGATGAAAATTGCCCTTCAGTGTGTGGGCCGAGTTGTGGCATGGGTACGATTTGGTCAGCCGCCCATGACAGTGGATGGGTTGTCGACTCAACTAGAAAAGCTGCCACAGCGATTGGTAGTCTGCTGTCCGGTCAGTATCAGGGTATTCTTGGAGTCGCCAGATTAAAGGATCTTGAGAAAGCGTTTGGCATGCTTCCGGCGTTTTCCTTCCCTGTCGCAGCGGTGCCTTATCAGCTTGCTGATCAGACGGACAGGCCAGTAGGTACATGCGATCAGGCCCTTCTCAATGCAGGCATCGATGTTGAATGGGTCTTGAGTCTGCTCGGTGTTGCTGGTGGCACGCCGGGACCTGTCGGTGACTATTTGCCATTGCTTCGAGAGGCCTCGGAATTATTTTCCGAAGAATCAATAGCTGAACTTGCAGATCGTTACCACCTCGGAGATGGCTTCGGTTCGCCTTCGATAGATCACGATGGTACCGGGGGTGAGATAAAGGACTCGCTGTCTGTAACGGCTCACGTCGCTGGTGAGTTCTTAGGACGTGGTGGCAAGTTTCTGAGGCCATTCGTTACACTCGCCGCGTTCGATGCCCTCCGTGCTGATCTTGGTGCAGAAAGACAGGATTCAGACTCATCTGCTGTGAGTCGTGAGACTGCTCGAGCAGCAGCTGTTTCCATTGAAATTTTTCATAAGGCGTCACTTGTTCATGACGACATAGAAGACGGCGACTTAGCTCGGTACGGACGGCCGACCATTCACGTTGAGCATGGTACTCCAGCTGCAATTAATATTGGTGACTACCTCGTCGGTGCCGGGTACCGTCTCATTGCTGGACTTGAAGGCCCCGCAAGTCTTCGTAGTGACTTGCTAACAATACTCTCGGATGCACATGTGAGATTGGCCCGCGGTCAGGGTGCTGAATTATGGTGGCGGAATGTCGATGACGAGGTGACTGCGGCTGAATCGCTAGAGATATATGGCCTAAAAACGTCGCCAGCATTCGAAGCAGCAGTTGCGATGGGTATTCGCTTGGCTGGATTACAGCCGCATGATCCGCTATCAGTCACGCGGTACTCGTTGCACGTGGGTACCGGTTTTCAAGTGCTGAACGACCTGAAGGATTGGCAGGGGGATCTTGAGAACGACAGACGAGTTGCTGGTGATGTCCTTGGTGGCAGGCCAACTGTGATGTGGGCACTTGCTCTTGAAAATCTTGACAGTGATGGGTGTGAGGAGCTTCTGAGGATAAAAGCGGCATGTTCTAATCAGCAAAACGAGTCAAGAGAAGGCACTGCAGCTGCGATTCAGACCGCGAGAAGGCTCTATCGGAGGGCTGGTGTATTTTCGAAAGCTGCCGCAATCGTTGCGAATGAGAGAAAATTGGCTGCTGATGCAATCAAGGATTGCGGTTATTCAAGGTTGCGAGAAGTTTTGGAGTTTCTCCTCGATCTTGCGGTTCCCCAGCAGGCAATAGACGACCTGTTAACCGCTGAAAGTAGCGTATAGCCCCATTTTTATTGCATTGGGTGCACGTTTTCCGCAGTTGTCGGCATACTATCAGCATGGCCGAAAACAACGCTTCCACCAATGACAATGCCGCACACTGCGTTCATGCTCTTGTAGAGAGTTTTCATCCAGTAGAAACATTCGGAACAATTCGGGCCATTGATTCAAAGGATGTTCCGGCACCATTCTGCTCATTGCTGGCTCACCACTCGCACATGACTGTGGCGATGGAAGCTTTTCATGGTCATTCGGTTTCTCTTGAGGTGGTGAGCGTGGCTCCGAATGGCGGAGATGAGCAAACTACTTACACGAGAGAAATTCTACTCAAAAGTCCGGTTTTTAATGACACGGCATTTGGTGGTATATCACGACCGGATGAAAATCAACAAAAGAAGAATCGGGTCGTTCAGTACGGCATTGTCAGAATTAACACGAATCGTTTGCCTCAGGAAGTGGTAGCCCGCATTGAAGACGGCCGCACGCCATTGGGTCGTATTCTGATTGAGGCTGATCTCCATCGTGAGGTTCGCTGCGTGAGTGTCTTCGAAGTACTCCCTGGTCCATATTTTGGTGAACTCTGTCTCGGTAGTGAAAAACAGGCCCCGCCACGGACATTTGGTCGCTTTGCAACAATTAATATCTCAGAGCAGCCGGTCATTGAGCTATTCGAAGTGGTTGTACCGTCTGTCGTATAGTGTGGCTATTCGCTACAAATTGGTTTGCTGTGCTGTTGAAAAATTACGGCCATTGGCAGTCGGGCTTCGTACTGGGAGAGACAGAGAGCACCCTACTTTATTCAGTTGGTGATTTTGCTGGTCCAGAAAAAAGGTTTGAGTAAATGCCGCAATTGTAAAAACAGCGGGGTTTGAGGTGTTTTGTTGGTGTTGACTCACTGCGTAAGATGTCAGTACAGTCCGTCATCTGGCAAGGATGGCAGGCAGGGCAAGCCCTGCGGGCGACTCGCAAAGGTCGTCTGTTTCCCAGTTGTTCTTGCCGGGTAGAGCCTAGGCGATTTTCTCCGAGATGGAATGCGGGGAGGTCTAGGGCCGATCGGACGGAATGGACTGATCGGTGGATCGAGCGAGATGCCGATCAATGGCAATCAGGAGGCCTTAGGAAACATCACCATGGTACTTGATCATGGTAAAGGTTTCCGCTTTGACTAGCTGAAGGACGGCTAGAGAGAGGGTGGTAAGCAGATGCAGAAGACTGTGTACACGACTGGTGAAGCGGCCAAAATCTGTAAGGTGAGCCAGCAGACGATTATTCGTTGTTTCGACTCAGGACAGTTAAAAGGTTTTCGTGTTCCGGGTAGTCGGTTTCGTCGTATTCCACGAGATCAACTGTTCCTTTTCATGAGAGATAATGGCATTCCAACGGATGCGTTGGAAAGTGGTCGCCGAAAAATTCTTGTTGTTGACGACGACCAAGATCTTGTTGAACTGATCACGGATGTCTTGGAGCGTGATGGACGGTTCGAGACCCGCAGTGTCAATAATGGTTTTGATGCTGGCATGATGGTAAAGGACTATCGCCCGGACCTCATTGTTCTGGATGTCATGCTTCCAGATATTAACGGGAAAGAAGTTTGCCAGAGAGTTCGTAGCGATTCGACTATGGATGAAGTCAGGATCATTTGCATATCTGGTATGTGTGAACCTGACAAGATTGAAGATCTAAAAGCTTGTGGTGCTAATGAGTTCCTTCAAAAGCCATTCGAAGCGGATGTTTTAGTCGACAGAATTTGTACTCTGCTCGATATTGAATCTGTCCCGGCAGCATCATGAGATGATGACCGTCGTTGGATGGTTACTTGTTAGCCGTAATTCAAAGCCATATTTGGCACTTCCAGTCCCGCGTCAAGCCTTGATGGGCTTGACGCGGGCGGTGTCGTTTTCGCTGCAAACGATTACGGAAGAACGGTCACTGCTTCAACAGGACCGTAGAACGAGTGGCTCGTGGCGAGACAGATGCTGGCGGCTAGTAGCCGGTGATCCGACAGCGGCCATATGGCTTGCTTCAGAAGAGAAGTTGCTGGGAAGCGAGGATGCCGCTGATGCGAATAATGCTTCAGCAGGCCAGGCAGCAGCTCAATGGCTTGAGCGTTTGGAAGAGAGTCTTGTCACGTTTTCAAGCCCACAGGGCATGGCTGCTCTCAAACAGACCAATTCAGTCTCTATTCAGGAGTTGTATTCCATAACGGGCATACCTTTCTCGGATGCTGATGCAAACATTGAACGGACAGCGGGCACGCGGTCCACAGCTGTTCGTTGGCTTGATCAACTCCTTCGAGAATCACAGTCTCGTCAGGCTGATAAAAAAGGCATGTCTCAACAAGAAGTGGCGAGTGTCGTATCTCTTGGTGAAGGAGATCCGCAGGTGGCCATGCTTGATGAATTACTGGTTGCAGCGAAGTCTCTGAGAGGACTTTTTGCAGACTTTGCCGGCAGTGTTTCTTCTGCGCGGCTCGAAGCCATACGAGAGCTTGCTTATGGAGCAGGCCACGAGATCAATAATCCTCTTGCAAATATTGCCGCACGTGCCCAGGCACTGCTTTATGATGAACATGAGCCGGAACGGCAACGACGCTTGGCAACCATTGTGGACCAGGCATTTCGAGCAAGGGATATGATTGGTGGGCTGATGATTTTTGCAAGGCCACCAAAGCCAAATCGAGTTGAGGTCAATCTTGCAGAATTGCTTCAGAGTGTGTTGGCTTCAATGCAGCCAACGGCAGAAGAACATGGCGTACGGCTTACGCTGGATGTTCACTCGAATCAGGACTATGTCTTTGTGGATCGCGGGCAGATTGAAGATTCATTACGCAGCATTCTTTCAAATGCTATTGAAGCAATCCTTCATGGTGGAACCGTTGCCGTCAAGGCTGCTCGAAGCGATCAAGGGTTGCTCCTACTCACTGTTGGCGACAATGGAATAGGAATGGATAGGGAAACAATGGCCCGTATATTTGATCCTTTTTTTAGTGGCCGTGAGGCAGGAAGAGGCATTGGGTTGGGGCTTTCGAAGGCGTTTCGCCTCATTGACGGCAATGGTGGCAGCATCTCAATCGAGTCTCGGCTGCAGCAGGGAACCACTGTTTCGGTACGCCTTCCGGGGTCGCAAAGTTGATGCATACTGCCTAGTGTGACAGCACGGTCGTTTTCTAGCGGGTGTGTCTGGGAATTATGAGAAGCCAAGGTATTTTCTTGTCGGTTCGCACTTGCCGGTGATCGCCGTTGTTCTCTATTCTTCGCAGATACCACTATTCAATTAAAGTTAGCCGATGGAATGGCTGAAAGCTGGATACTTGCAGTGGAACGACGGAGCACGGACGCCCCTATGACTCTTTCTGGACGTAGTGAAACAACTTCTGTGTGGATTGGCGATTCGGCCAACGGCCGATCCGACCCCAAACAGCGACACGACAGTGTTGGTAAATCCATCAACATAAAACAAATGAGTTCTCAGGCTGAGTTGTCCCGTGGGCAGGCAAACGTTGATACCAGCTCAAAAGTAACGGAAAGTTTGGCAGATCTAGCCCTGCAACAAACATCACGGTGGTTTATCAAAAACCAAAATGCTGACGGACACTGGAGGGGGCCGCTGGAGGGGGATACTATTCTCGAGAGTGAATATCTTCTGATTTGCCGATGGGCAGGCCGCCTTGATCAAAACACGATGGTCGGGTGTACCAAACGTATTCTTGCAGAACAGTTGCCAGAAGGTGGTTGGTCGATCTATCCGGGGGGAGAGGCTGATCCGAGTGCCAGTGTGAAGGCCTATCTGGCCTTGAAAATGTGCGGTTGCGATGCCGATTCTGAGCCTATGAAGCGGGCTCGTTCCGCGATCAAAAAAGCAGGTGGACCGTGGGCTGTAAATAGCTTCACTCGTTTTTATCTGGCGCTCCTTGGACAAATTTCTTACTCAGACTGTCCGGCTGTTCCTCCCGAGATGATTCTTCTTCCGGATTGGTTTCCGATAAGCCTTCACCGGGTTTCAGCTTGGTCACGAACGATGATCGTGCCTCTTTCATTAATATGGGCCTTCAAGCCGGTGCGAACGTTACCGCAAGATAGAGGCATTCAGGAACTCTTTGCAGATTGTTCATTTGAGGCAAGAAATCGTCCAGTGGGTGGAAACGACGCTTGGTCTCGATTCTTTCGGATTGTTGACTCTGTGATCAAGTCCGTTGATAACCTGGGCTTCCGACCTCTTCGACGACGAGCGGTCATGGCGTGTCGACAATGGATGCTTGAACGTTTTCGGGGCAGTGATGGTCTGGGTGCCATTTTCCCCCCGATTGTCTGGAGTATTGTAGCGCTTCGCGCGATGGGTTGCTCTGATGATTCTGCCGAAGTAATCGAGTGTTGGAAGCAACTAGAAGGTCTCCTTGAACGTCCGGATGAGGAAACGATTCGGGTCGAGCCCTGTCGGTCGCCTGTTTGGGATACGGCGATAGCGTTACGCGGACTTGCTGAACTGACCTCGCCGTCGAGCAATATTTCCAGCAGTATGAGAACCGCAGTTGATTGGTTGCTTGACCGAGAAGTTCGTTTCGCAGGCGATTGGTCCCGCCGAGTACAGGCTGTCCCGTCTGGGTGGTGTTTTGAGTACGCCAATCGGTATTACCCCGATGTCGATGATACAGCGATGGTTCTCATTGCGTTTTCATCATGGATGAAGCAACAGAATATGTTACTTCAAGACAGCGGCTGTCGACGTCTGAGTTGTGTGAAAAAGGCCACTCGTCGCGGCATCGAGTGGCTGACTGCAATGCAGAATAGTGACGGAGGCTGGGGTGCATTCGACCGGAATAATAATCACGAGATACTCTGCAGGGTTCCGTTTGCTGATCACAACGCAATGATTGATCCGAGTTCACCGGACCTTGCAGGCCGTGTGCTTGAAGCATTCGGCAGCCTCGGCCATGGAGTGGGTGAATCTGCAGTCAGTCGAGCAATTGAATACCTTCGTGCGACTCAGGAACCTGACGGAAGTTGGTTTGGTCGTTGGGGAGTCAATTACATCTACGGTACGTGGCAGGCTATCGAAGGCCTTCGAGCGGTGGGTGTTTCCCGGGACGATCCACTTGTCGCACACGGGGTCAATTGGCTCAAGTCAAAGCAACAGGCAAATGGTGCGTGGGGTGAAAGTCCGGCAAGCTACGCTGATCCTTCTTTGAAAGGTGTTGGAGAGCCGACAGCCTCACAAACAGCCTGGGCAGTTGCCGGTCTCGTGGCGGCTGGTGAATATGGTTCTCCGGCTGCACGTCGGGGTATTCAGTGGTTGCTAACGACCCAGCGGCCTGATGGCGACTGGAATGAGACCGCATTTACAGGGACAGGTTTCCCGAAGGTCTTCTATCTTCGCTATCACTACTATCGAATTTCCTTTCCGCTGATCGCAATCGCAAGATGGCATGCGTCGTTAGGAACTGCAAACACCAGACAGAATCGTGAGCAGATTAGGCCACGAAAGAAATCATCCGAAATGTTTGAAGGGGTATTGGCATGAGTGTTCCTGTTGGACAAATGATGGCGGTCTTGCGACATGTTGCAGTGCAACGCATCAGAGGAAATCACAGGTACCCACTGGTACTTATGCTTGAGCCTCTTTTTCGATGCAATCTTGCGTGCGCCGGATGTGGAAAAATTCAGCACCCAAGTGAAATTCTTCGACAGCACCTCTCGCCAGAACAGTGCTTCAAGGCGGTGGATGAATGTGGCGCTCCGATTGTTGCTATTCCGGGTGGTGAGCCTTTGTTGCACCCGCAGATTGAAGATATTATTGCTGGGATCGTAGCCCGTAAGAAGTATCTCTATGTGTGCACGAATGCGCTCAAGCTTGAGGAGATGCTTACGCGGTTTACGCCGTCAAAGTATCTAGCCTTTTCGATCCATTTGGATGGGCTGCAACAGGAGCACGACGCGTCGGTCTGTCGTGACGGAGTGTACGAAATAGCAGTCAATGCGATTCGCGCTGCACGGAATGCTGGCTTTCGTGTGACGACGAATTCCACCCTGTTTGCTGATGCTGAGCCAGAGCGTTGCCGTCAGTTTTTTGATGAAGTGATGGAACTCGGTGTTGAGGGAATGATGGTCTCACCTGGTTATTCGTATGAGAAAGCACCAGAGCAAGATATTTTCCTGAGTCGTGAAAGAAGCCACGGTCTGTTCCGAAAGATTTTGAAAGGTGGAACAAGACGATGGAAATTTAATCAGTCTCCAGTTTTTCTTGAATTTCTAAAAGGCAATTGGGATCTGGAGTGCAGGCCGTGGGGGACGCCGTCGTACAGCCTTTTCGGGTGGCAAAAACCATGTTATTTACTCGACGAGGGGTATGCTGAAAGTTTTGCGGATCTCATGAATACCACTGATTGGAAGTCATATGGTCGAGCGAGTGGGAACCCAAAATGTCAGCAGTGTATGGCGCACTGTGGGTATGAGCCGGCAGCCGTAGAAGCCACCTTTGGGTCGTGGAAAGGTTTCTTGCGAACTGCGGGCTTGGCGTTATTTGGCCCGCCACGTGATCGGCATGAGTCCGCCCCTGTTCTGCCTGAAGGACGGCAGGCTGCGGCACTTCCGATACTCCCCATCATTGATTCCGTACCAGTGAAGACCGTTGCCTGAAAAGACTCGTATTGAAAAAGTCGACCCAATCGACACACATGAAAATCAGGGCTTGGAAACGAGTGTTCGTTGAGCTTCGATTGCAGCACCCCGGGCACCAGCAGTATCTCCATTCGGCATTATCTTAATTGGGATGCTGATTTGCTCTTCTCTCTGACTTGGCATGCCTTTTCTTACTTCGGTGACAAACCAATCTTGGAAAGTCTCTTCTGTTTCGATGGCACCGCCTCCTATGATCAGTGCGTCTGGGTCGAATACATTGATCATTTGGTCGAAGAACAGGCCTAGAGCTCGCGCTTGAGCCTGGAAAATTGACTGGCACATCTCATCACCACTGGCAGCAAGGCCACGAACCTGAATGGCAGCCTTGGCGGGATCAAGAGATGCCAATGGATGATCGCTATGCTTCTGCAGATAATGAGGAAGTAGATTTGTCCGGATCGCTGTAAGTGAGCAGAGCGACTCGAGATCACCATCGCGACCACAGTTACAATGTGCGGTGTATCCTGCGAGTTCCGGAAGCATTGCCGTAAGACTTTCGGTCGGAATCAAAACGTGGCCAAGTTCGCCACCAAAGCCCCGGCTACCAGCAACGACAGTTCCTTTATGGATAATCCCACCACCAAGCCCCGTCCCAATGATGGCAGATACCGAGGTCTTGTTTGGTTGATTTCCGAAGATGGTCGTGTGGCCCCATACGGCGGCTGCATTGCCATCGTTTAAATAATGAACAGGAACACCTAATATCTTCTCGAGTCCACCGCGAATATCAAATCCAGCCCAGTCAGGATGAACAAAATTTGTTGATCCACGACTGCTAAAGACCCCATCTGCGGTAGCTGGCCCAGGAGTATCGAGCCCAATTGCGGCAATTTCCTCACGGTTTCTTCCTGCTTTGGTAACGGCTTCGTGTAGACCATCAACAATCTGTTGCAAACAGATTGTTGGTCCTTCAACACTCCGTGCAGGATGTTCACAAAGACCAGAGATAAGAAATGTTCCAGCACTGTCCAGAAGTGTTGAGTTGACAGCTGTTCCACCGAGGTCAACTCCGGCAACAAGTGGTCCGGTGTTTTTTTTGGAGTCTGATGTGGTCATTGCGGAGGTAGTTTCCTTTTATCTGTAAAGATTGCGTGCTGCCACAAAGGTAGTAGGCCGTTCGCCAGTCACTCCGAAGTGAATTATTTGGCGTCGATAAGCTCCCGACGAACCCGGCTCACTATCGCGCGGAGTCCCCTGCTTCGTAACATACCAAGTACGTCAGCCAGCCCCATTTTTTCAAGTAGGTCATCAGGTAGTTCCTGCGCCTCAGTCTGGGGGCGGCTAGCCACTGCCTCGGAGAGAATTGCAACAAAACCCTTTACGGTTGGTGCCTCTTCAGCGACCTCAGCCACAAGCTGCATCGAGCCGTCAGTGATTTCTGGCCAGAGAAATACAGAGGTTTGGCATTCATGGACTCGACGATCTTCATTTTCTTTTTTAGCGAGGTAATCATCGCTCAATGGCGGTAGACGGTTTGCGAAGTCAAGGAGTAACTCAAGCTTCTCTCGACCATCTAAGTCAACAAACTCTTCGACAATCTGGTCGATTCGTTCATTCACCGTTTCCATATTTCAATTCCTCGTACTCTTTAGATTCCGTGTCTGGGTAGTGCGTGCCAGTTTACTCTAAGAATCTTGAGTCGCCGTGTCGTCTCCTGGTTCGCCGCTAGGCTGGGAGCCCTTGATGATAGGGACACCGACACAGTTCCCCCATTCCATCCATGACCCGTCATAATTACGGACATTTCCAAAGCCGAGAAGATATTTCAGCACAAACCACGTAAGACTGGACCGTTCACCAATGCGGCAATATGCAATCGTTGGACTACGACGTTTCAGATGATTTGCTTTGCAGTATAGTTTCTCAAGTTCTTTGGCTGACTTGAATGTCCCGTCATCGTTTACTGATAGTGGCCACGGTATGTTCACTGCCCCTGGTATATGACCTCCACGAAGAGCGCCCTCATTCGGGTAGTCAGGCATATGCAAACGTTCGCCAGAATATTCTTCAGGGCTACGAACATCAACAAGATTCTTGCCAGCTTTTTGGTGCTTCAGTACTTCGTCTCTCAGAGCTCGAACGGAACTGTCCTGTTCGGGAGCAGAGTAGGTTGTCTGTGGATATGTTGTCCGATCAGTTGACCAGGTTCGGCCCTCAAGCTGCCATTTTTTTCGCCCACCGTTCATAACTTTGCATTTCGGGTGGCCGTACAGTTTGAACACCCAAAAGGCGTAACAGGCCCACCAGTTATTCTTGTCTCCATAGAAAATAACTGTGGTGTCATTACTGATGCCATTATTGCGACAGATTTCCTCAAAACCTTTTCGGTCAACGTAGTCACGAACGATCTGGTCTTGAAGATCAACCTGCCAATCAATCTCTACAGCACCCGGAACATGCCCCTGAGTATAAAGAGCCCGATCCTCATTCGATTCAACGATCCGCACAGTGGGATCACCGTGGTGTTCAGCCACCCACTCTGTTGAGACGAGAACATCGGGATCTGCATATTCGGCCATGGAAGCAACTCCTTATATCTAGCAATTTTTCGACTTAATCTGATCGTAGTGGAAGCTAAGAAGCCCTGCAACGACTGCCGCTAACTCCGCAAGCTTGCGATGGTCATCGCGTGGGGTGGGTAGTCACTCATTCCTTCGGCAGCGTCTCGTCGATCGCGGAACGATGCGGTACGATAGATCAGCAGAGAGAGAATGACGGTTAGTTGCGTTATCTGTTCTCGGTTCAATCGAGGTATACGTACTCATAGGAGAATCGATGGGTTCCCAGTTCATTTTTCAAATTACTGATCTCACCAAAAAATTTGGTCAACGCGAACTGCTGAAAGAAATCAATGTAGCCTTCTATCCAGGTGCCAAGATTGGATTGCTTGGTCGTAATGGTGCGGGCAAAAGTACGCTGATGAAAATCATGGCGGGCATTGATACGGAATATGAGGGTGAGGCACGATTGTCGGAAGGGTTCAGTGTTGGGTATCTGGAGCAAGAGCCAGAACTGGATGCCGAGAAAACAGTATTTGAAAACGTGATGGATGGAGTAACGCAGTCTCGAGCAGTCCTCCAGCGATACGAAGAGATCAATGCCAGCTTCGCTGAGCCCCTTACCGATGATCAGATGGAAAAACTTCTTGCTGAACAGGCAACTGTTCAGGATGAAATTGACGCCAAGAATTTATGGGATCTCGACCGGCAGGTTGAAATTGCGATGGATGCCATGAATCTCCCGCCTGGAGACTGGAGCGTCACGAACCTATCTGGTGGGGAGCGAAGACGAGTTGCTTTGTGTCGTCTTCTGCTTGAAAAGCCTGACCTGCTGTTACTTGACGAACCAACCAATCATTTAGATGCTGAAAGTGTCTTGTGGCTTGAACACTACCTCGCCGAATACGTTGGCACAGTGGTTGCAGTGACCCACGATCGATATTTTCTTGACAACGTCGCGAAGTGGATTCTCGAGGTTGATCATGGCAGAGCCATACCTTTCGAAGGAAATTATTCTTCATGGCTGGAGCAAAAGCAGGCAAGGATGGTGCTTGAAGAAAAGCAGGCAAGTGCGCGTCAGAAAACACTCACCAAAGAGCTTGAATGGATTCGGATGTCACCGAAGGCCCGTCAAGCAAAGAGTAAGGCCAGAGTGGCTTCTTTTGAGAAATTAGCTGCAGAGGAAGCAGCTACCCGAGATACCGACGTCGAAATTACCGTCCCGGCGAGTCGCCCCCTCGGTGATCAGGTGATTGACGCCGAAGGGCTTTCAAAGGCGTTCGGTGACAAGTTGCTATTTGAAAATCTTTCCTTCAGACTTCCGCCGGGTGGCATTGTTGGGATTATTGGTGCAAATGGTGCTGGGAAAACAACGCTTTTTCGAATGCTCGTAGGACAAGAAGAATCAGATACGGGTACGATCAAAGTTGGCTCGACAGTCGATATCGGATACGTCGATCAAAGCCGTGATGCGCTTGATCCAGACAAAACGGTATTTCAGGAGATTTCAGGTGGGCATGATACGATCCAGCTTGGCAAGCGAACGGTAAATGCGCGGAGTTATGTTGCCAAGTTCAATTTCATGGGTCCCGATCAACAGAAAAAAGTTGGTTCCCTTTCGGGTGGAGAGAGAAACCGAGTTCACTTGGCGAAATTGTTACGAAAGGGTGCGAATCTTTTATTGCTCGATGAACCGACAAATGATCTCGATGTTGATACCCTTCGCTCATTAGAAGAGGGCATTACGAACTTCGCCGGGAGTGTTGTTGTTATTACTCATGATCGATGGTTTCTTGATCGACTGGCCACACACATCATCGCCTTTGAAGGGGATGGGTACGTCCATGTCTGCGAAGGAAACTTTGATGTTTACGAGCAGGGTAGGAAAGAGCGACTAGGTGCTGATGCCGCTGAGCCTCACCGATTTCGCTATAGAAAAATCCAGCAATAAGGCTGTTGACGAGAACCTTAAACAAAACACCGAGTTGCCATGGGAGGCCTGCCAGGGAAAGATGTTGTTGAGGGATTAGCCCATCGGCAATTGTACGGCAGCTGCGGCTGACCGGATTTCTTTCGGAAGTGGAAAGAAAACGTCTTCATCACGTACAGTTTTTTCTTCAATTGTGATTCCCGAGGGACTTTTTTCGAAGCGTTTACGAAGCCATTCAACGCAGTCTTGAACGACCTGTTCCGGTGCGCTTGCACCTGCTGTAATCGCGATACTTTCAACATCGTCGAACCATGATGGGTCAATTTCATCAGCACCATCAATGAGGTGCGCTTGAACGCCCTGCTCTTTTGCGAGTTCGGCTAATCGTTGGCTGTTTGAGCTGTTTTGACTGCCTAAGACAAGGACAAGATCAGCTTCTTGAGAAAGCTGACGAACAGCCTCTTGCCGATTTTGTGTGGCATAACAGATATCATCTTTTGGTGGACCGATCAATTGTGGGAAACGAGCCTTGAGTCGACTAATGATTCGGGAAGCATCATCTACAGAGAGAGTTGTCTGTGTGAGGTAAGCGAGTTTGTCTTCAGGTCCAAATGGTAAAGTGTCGACTTCCTCCGCAGTTTCGACGAGTGTGAATGCCCCTGGGGCTTGGCCCATGGTGCCAATTACTTCGTCGTGTCCTTCATGACCAATCAGGAAAATATGATAATTCTGCTTGGCGTATTTGATGGCCTCAAGATGGACTTTGGTTACGAGTGGGCATGTGGCATCAATAGCCCGCAGCTTCCTTTCGGTAGCGATCTGCCGTACCTCCGGGGCAACGCCATGGGCGGAAAATAAGAGAGTCGCTTTCTCAGGTACTTCTTCAGCGGAGTCAACAAAGACAGCACCCTCTTTCACAAAGCGGTCAACAACATGCTTGTTGTGCACAATTTCATGGAAGACATAAATAGGTGTGCCGTAGAGACGAATCGCTGTTTCAAGTGTCTCAATTGCCATATTTACGCCGGCACAGAATCCCCGAGGTCCGGCAAGCAGGATCTTCATGATTTTTTCCGTCGTGTGTGCTGGTCTACTGTCATTTGTGAAAGGCTGGAACTACGGTCGCCACGTTCTACTGTAGCATGTGGGACAAGTGCCACAGTAGTAGACACTTTCGGCTCACTGTCACCCTGCCCTCTAAGGCAGTTAAAAAGGGTGACAAAGGCTGCCGTAGCCAAAAGTATGGCGTCGGGCGGTCTGCAATTGGGAAAAGCTGTTTCCTCGAGAAGTCGATCAAACTGGGGCTGGTTCGTCACCGGTCGGTGACTTCAGTCGAAGCCAGTTGTTCCGGTAGTAGGCATTGAACCGCTCATGACTCGTAGAAATCATGCAGAATCGTTCCATTCGGCTGGCAAATACGAGTCTTGAGGTTCGAAGGAGTTCGTTGGCTCCTACTGGATATGGGGAGCAAGAGATGCGAGCTATCAATCATGGCCCATGTTTTCCGATACGAAGTATTCGGCTTCGAAAACGAGGAAAGTATGTCTGGCTTTACAATCGAACAACACGAGAGAACTCAGATCATTCGGCAGAGGCTGTTTGTGAAGTTTGTTGTGACACCACTCGTTTTCTACATCTGTTGGAGAATCTCCACATATGCCGTTGCGCTGGCTCCTGAAGAAATGAACGGACTTGGCTGGCGATGCCTCGGAAGCTTGACAGCAGCTGGTGCAGCTGCATCATTTGCTGTTGGTTTTGTTCGTAAAAAAGGTCAGCTAAGAAGCAACATCGCGGATTGAAGAGGAGGCTTAGTTTCGATGCCAGAAATGCCTCTCTTAGAACATGTTGTGAGAGTTCCCCGCTGTTGCTGTAAGATGAGTGGGTGTGCAAGTGACTCTTGAATTTTACGTGGGTACCCCAAAACAATGTCGGTCGTGAACGCTGAACCAAGTCAGGTGACTCGACGGGATCCGACAGCATGGAAGCTTGCTTCGTTGCCAAGGAACCTTGACCTTGCATCGGCCGAATCATTCTGCCGACAGGTTGCAGCGGCTCACTACGAAAATTTTACCGTTGCAACTCGTCTTGTTCCAGCTGACATGCGGCAAGATCTCGCGAATGTATATACCTTTGCAAGATGGAGTGATGACGTGGCAGATGAGTCAGATGGAGATGCGACAGACGCATTAAAATCCTGGCAATCCGGTTTGGAGGACTGTTTTGCTGGTACCCCCAACCATCCTGTTTTTGTAGCTCTGTTCAGAACCGTTGAACGACATAATTTAACGATAGAACCGTTTACTGATTTAATTGATGCGTTTATTCAAGATCAAACGGTAAAACGGTATAAGTCTCGAGAGCAACTGCTTGATTACTGTCGTCGGTCTGCAAACCCTGTTGGACGAATTGTATTGTCCCTGGCGAACTGCTCAGAGGCGAACCAATTCGAGCTTTCAGATTCCATCTGCACGGGGCTTCAACTTGTGAACTTCTGGCAAGACGTGGGTCGCGACTATCTGGCTGGACGAATCTATCTTCCGGCCGAAGACATGCGACGTCATGGTGTCACTGAAGCAATGCTTGAGTCGACTTCCGCGAGTCCTGAATTTATTGCACTCCTCACTGAGGAGGTTGCATGGGCGGAGGTGTGTTTTGATAAGGGGCAGTCGCTGGTGAAAACAGCCCCGACCGTTCTGAGGCCGGCGATTCGTCTGTTCCTGGATGGAGGCCGCGGTGTCGCCAATGCAATACGGCAATCGGGCTTCGATACACTTGCAAAACGGCCAACGTTGGACCGGATCGCCAAACTACGACTCGCTGGCCATGCAGCCATCAGCATGATGCTGAGTCGAATGAGCAGTTTGTTTCGGGGTTCGTTGTCATGATTGCATCACAGCGCGACGACGCAGCTTTCTGCCAATCGATTCTGCAGAAGAGCGGCTCAAACTTTGCCTTGCCCCTACGTTTGCTCTCTCCCGAGAAGCGGAGGGGATCCAACGCTTTGTATGCTTTCTGTCGCCGGGCTGATGACATTGTTGATGGCGATGGCGAGTTGGGTGACAAGATCGGCGTATTGGATGAATTTGAGAGGATGTTACGAGATGCCCTGAATGGGCGGATGGTGGGCGATCCAGTACTTCGCTCTATCGCGCGCACGGCGGGTCGGTACTCTATCCCACACGAACATCTTTTCGCCATTATAAAAGGTGTGCGGTCTGATCTTACCCAATCACGTTTCGAGACTACGGACGCGCTGATTGAGTACTGCCGAAAAGTTGCCTCTGCGGTGGGGTTGGCTGCCGTTCCAATCTGGGGTCTGCGTCGAGGGATATCTTCAGAGGAATGGGAGTCTCCGGCAGATTCATGCGGACTTGCATTTCAGTGGACAAACATTCTGAGAGATATAGTCGAAGATCGAGACCGGGGGCGGGTCTATATTTCGGAAGAGTCATTTCGTGAAGCAGGCTGTCAAAGAGAAGATTTATTGGCAGGTCGAATTGGCCCCACATTCAATCTTCTTGCATCCAATGAAGTGTCACGGGCCAACCAATGGTTTGCTGAGGCGAAACATCTAGACGGGTTCCTTTCAAGTGATGGGCAGCGTGTATTTAGGGCAATGTACGGTGTGTACAGAGAATTGTTTCGGACAGTCGAGCGGGCTGGCTCAGCAGTTTTTACGCAGCGGGTTTGTGGATCAAAATGGCGACTTTCAATGATGGGTGTCTACAGTGTTGTTGTAGGAATTTCATGAGCAAGAATACACAAGACGAACCAGGCGTTGATACTACCAGTGACCACCGGCGAGTGGTCGTAATCGGTGGTGGGCTTGCCGGACTCTCTGCTGCCGCAGCGCTCATTGAAAGTGGCTTTGCTGTTGATGTTATTGAATCAAGGCGGAATTGTGGTGGGCGGGCAGCCTCTTTTGAAGATACACAGGATAGAAGTCTCGTTGATGCCTGTCAGCATGTCGCAATGGGATGTTGTACGAACTTTCTCGACCTTTGCCGCCGAGCAGGATTGGAATCAGAACTCCGCCGTGATCGCACGCTTTGGTTTATTGGTCCTGATGGCACACGGTCAGCATGCACGCCAGCGGGCTGGCTTCCCGCGCCACTTCATCTTTTGCCACTCTTATTTGGAATGCATCATTTTTCTCTCTGGGAGAAACTCGCGCTTGCCTATGGCATGATGCGACTGTCGGTTCGTCAAAGTATTGCAACCGATAGTTCAGAGCCGACCGCAGCCTGCTGGTTGAACTCCCGACAGCCCAAGCGTGTTATCGATCTGTTCTGGCAGCCCGTAATTGAGAGTGCCCTTGGAGAGTCGATGGACTTCGTCGGAATTTCAGCAGTACGAAAAGTCGTTGTAGATGGGTTTCTCGCCCACCCACAGGCAGCGGATCTTTTGGTGCCGACAGAGCCACTCGGAGAACTGTTTGGCACGAAGCTTGTATCCTGGCTCAGGAACCAGGGAGTCGTTGTTCATACGGGTCGGACCGTAACAGGTATTCAGTACGACGACTCACCTGAGGTGACAGGAGTTTGTTGCGGTGAGGAGGTTATATCAGCAGACGCTGTCGTTCTCGCTGTCCCGTGGCGAGCAGCGGCACGATTGGTGCCTGATGTTTTACCCCCTGTCGATGAATCTTTTATTGGATCACCGATTACGGCTGTCCATCTGTGGTTCGACCGGCAGATTTTTGATCTGCCTCACGCTGTACTTGTGGGACGAGTTTCACAGTGGATATTTCAAGGCGATGATGAAAATGTTACTGATGATAAAGAATCTCACAGTGGGGTGAAGGGAGAGAAGGCTCACCACTGCCAAGTTGTGATCAGCGCCTCACGCGGACTGTGTGATGGGAACAGAGAGCACTTACTTGAGACAGTCGTGGCTGAGTTACGAGAGATTTTTCCGGAGGCAGAGTCTGCTCGCCTGATTCGTTCTCGTGTTGTGACTGACCCCACCGCAGTGCTTTCGGTGCGACCGGGCATCGATACGGTGCGGCCATTAGCAACAACGCCGGTGAAAAACCTTTTTCTAGCTGGAGATTGGACGCAGACCGGTTGGCCTTCGACAATGGAAGGTGCCGTGCGCAGCGGCAGACGGGCCGCGTTGATGCTCGCGAAATCGGAGGGAAAAACGACGCCTTCTGCTATCGAGGAACTTCATAAAAATCTTTTGATACGTCTGCTGGTTGGCAGTTGAAGAGGCTGGTAAAGTTTGACGTCTACGTTCTTGCAATACAGTTAGAGAAACAGCCAAAAAAGAAAGTGTGCTGCAGTTTAAATGACCTGTTTCAAACCATCTGTTTGTATCGATTCTGTTTTCGAGGGACAGTCGTTTCAGGATGCATGTCGGGCCGTGCGGGCAGCAGATATACCAGCCATTGAGTTTTGGGGTTGGTGGGATAAGGACCTTGTTGCATTACAGGAAGCACAGCAAGACAATGAGTTAGCCATCTCAGCGTGCTGCACCAAGTTCATCAGCCTTGTGAATCCAGCTGATCGTTCAGCCTATGTCGATGGAGTGGCCGCTTCGATTGAAGCCGCTCATAAGCTTGGAACAGACATTCTCATTTCCCAGGTGGGGGATTCTCGAGAAGGTGTCCCGCGGGCAGCACAGCATGAGTCATTGGTCGAAGGATTACGAGAAGTTGCTCCTCTCCTCGAGCAGGCAGAAATTACACTGGTGATTGAGCCACTGAATGAACGTGTGGACCATCCAGGCTACTATCTCGTTCGTAGTGACGAAGCATTTCAGATTGTTGATGAAGTGAATAGCGATTTCATTAAAGTTGTTTTTGATATCTATCATCAGCAAGTCAGCGAAGGTGATTTAATCGAGAACCTTCGGAAGAACATTAAAAAAATTGGGCATTTTCACGCCGCCGGAAATCCCGGACGTCATGAACTTCAAAAGGGTGAAATAGCGTACCCCTATCTGTTTGAACAAATTCGAGCGACTGGTTTCGCTGGTTATGTCGGGCTTGAGTATTGGCCTGTCGAAAAAGATACTATGCCGGCCCTACGCGAAGTTGCGGGGTGGCTCATTTAATAATGCTGAGTCTCTTGTGGCAGGGCACTGCAGTTTTTTCTTTGTTCAAACCTATTCTCAAGTGCGAGGAAAGTCTGTCTGGTTATCCCATGCACACGGTCAGAAAGCTTTCGTTACACCAAAGTGAAGGGGCCC